>JAEEGL011782430.1_pt1 | contig 48840 bp, 32 predicted proteins | sample 9134231 | NCBI WGS metagenome assembly JAEEGL01 (sample SAMN16246548, study PRJNA631951) | gut metagenome | biome: gut microbiome; feature: rumen; material: fiber-attached | host: Bos | place: Iran: Karaj | collected 2018-10 | reverse complement strand
GGTTGCATGAGTGACTACGCTACATGGTGGAACCTTGGCTACGCTAATCGTACCGAGACAAAATTTGAATCACTTGACGACCAGTGGAACAATGTTGTTGGTGGCGGTTATGATGGCTCTAAGACCTATGGCGTGGCTTATGTTAACACTGATTATTTTGGTCCTTGCTATGTAAATCTGCTTACTGAACCTGCAGTTGTTCCTGGTTTCTATATTACCAATAGCAGCTATGCATACAACTCTATGACTGGTGGCGACAGCTTTGCCAAGAAGTTCGACAAGGGCGACTGGTTCAAGTTGACAATCACTGGCTATGATGCCAATAATCAGATCACAGGCACTAAGGACTACTATCTGGCTGACCTGCGCGATGAGGCTACAGCCTATATCATTAATGACTGGCGTTATGTTGACCTCACAAGTCTTGGTACAGTTGCCAAGTTAGGTTTCGAAATGAGCAGCACAGACAATAGCTCTTGGGGCATGAACACACCTGCTTACTTCTGCTTCGATGACTTTGGTGCAGAGGGTACTGAGGTACTGCCCGAGAAGAACGTAGTATTCATCTCTTCTGCAGGCTATGCTACCTATGTTGCTAATAAGGATGTAGATTTCAGCAAGTCTTCTGCCAAGGCATACACCGTAACAGAATCTGCTATCAATGGTCAGGTTCACCTGACACCCGTTACTGAGGCATGTGCCGGCGAGGCTCTCCTCTTGAAGGGCAAGGAAGGTGCTCACGTGGTAGCTGCTGCCAACAGAGAGGTTGCTGCTGCTGAAGGCAATCTGCTGAAGGCTTCCGACAAGGATATTGTTGCCGATGGCGACCAGTACATCCTTGCTAAGCCCGAAGGAAAAGAGGTAGCCTTCTATCAGGCAACCAATGGCACTACCATTGCTGCCGGCAAAGCATATATTGAGATCTTTGCAGCTGGTGTTAAGGCCTTCTACTTCGATGGTGATGAAGAGACTGCAATCAACAGCCTCACCCCAGCCCTCTCCGAAAGCGAGGGAGCCATTTATAACATGGCTGGCCAGCGCGTAAGCAAACTGCAGAAGGGCATCAATATTGTGAACGGAAAGAAGATTCTGAAGTAAAAGACCCACCCCGGCCCTCCCTTGTAGGGAGGGTGAGGAGTGTTATAGAAAAATGATTATTAACTTTTGACCCATACCCTCATTAGTCACCTCCCCTGACGGGGAGGATGGGAGGGGTCTTTATATGAAATATATTAAACCCGCCTTGCGCGTTGAAGAGGCTCAGGTTGTCAACATGTTGGCAGAGAGCCTGACAATAAATGGCGACACTACTGTAAATGGTAGTGAAGCCCTGACCAAGGAAACAGACTGGAATATATGGTCGGATGATGATGAATAACATCAGTATTTTATAATCAGATAAGGAGGGTATGTCAACAATTGGCATACCCTCCTTTCTTTTTCCCCTTATAAAATATATAAGGTATTGAATTTTTTTACTACCTTTACTTAACATTATGCGGCTTCATGCGTTATTACTATAGATGACACAGACTGAATTCGAACATACACTACTGGGTATGCGCCCCAAGATGATGCGCATTGCCACCGACTTCTTCCATAACGAAGAGGATGCCGAAGATATCGTACAGGAGGTGTATGTTCGGATGATAAAGCGAGGCTGGCAGCAGGGCGATGAATTGGAGAACCTGCTCATACGGGCTACCAAGAATCTGTGCGTGAGCGTATGGAGGCGCCAGAAACTCCGAGAGACCGAGCAACTGGAGGGCATAAAGGAACCTGAAGCCTGCCACTCTGCTGACACATCCCTGATACAACAGGAAAGGCAGGAATCCCTGGAAGTTGCCATCCTACGCCTTCCACCATCAGAACAGAGACTCATTCGCATGAAGGGCGACGAACTTAGCCTGGACGAGATATCAACCCAGACAGGCATTCCCAAACGAACCGTCAGCGTAATGCTCAGCACAGCCAGAAAGCGATTATTAAACATCTTAGAAACCAAGAACTATGATAGATAAAGAACTGTTACACCAGGCAGCCGAGGATATTGACATCTTCCAAGCCGACCTAACCGAGGAATACGAGCGCCTGTGCAAGCCACAGCCTCGCAAGCTGCACCTCTGGCCCCTGGCCGTTGCAGCCTGCGTAGCAGGCATCGTTGCCATCTTCCTTGCTCCACCGAAAGAACCAACAGAGGAGCCCCAAGTTGCTTCAAAAGAACTAATGTTCAATGAAGTACAAATGTTTCAAAACGAATTGGAACCTATGACCGTTGAGTCGTTTGAGGCTCATCAACAAATGATTAAGAAAAAAGGCGAAAAGCTAACTGCATACATTATCCAGCAAATGAAACCAATCGAATTTTAGACATTTATGAAAACAAAATCTTTAATTATACTGTCCTATGCAACCTTGATTCTTACCTCATGTTCACCATGCGTGTCTGAGCAGCCAAAACATGAAATAGAGAGTGTTAGTGAACTGATAGACAGTATGTTATATCGTGAGCAGTGTACCCCGTTTCGTTATATTTATTGTTATAAAGATACATTATGTGATAGTTATCATATTATTGCCAGTTGTCGTGACACTATGGGAGTAGACACCTTGGATGTAGATGCATGGTATAAACGTCTATTAGCCAATATTCCACCGAAATCTGTACGTGACACCGAGAATTTCTGCAGTGACCCTGATTATATGCGGAAAATAGTCAGCAACTACAAGTTTATGATTCATAATGCCACGCAGTTGATAGAAAAACTATGCAAAACGGGCGAGGAGAGTTACCGTTACTGTGGAAAAGATTCCGTTAATTATAGTGTTACCATAAGTAGCCAACCTAAGAGACTATTATATGCTAGTCGTTTTACTAACGCAAATGGATGGAACCAGTTCGGGATCCAGTTCAGCCAATATAAACAGGTTAAGGTTACATCAAAGCCCAATGACAGGACTCCTGTTCAACAATTGATAAAGAAATTTATTGCAGAGCACAAGAATGTAGTTCAATTTGATGTCTGTTATGATTTGGATGAAGGAGCACCTATTCCTAAAGAAGTTACTCGTGTATACATGCGTGGAGGAGACAGCCTTGCTGCTTCACACGTAACGGGTACACACTACATTATATCTGTAGAAAAAGGAAAAAAAGGGAAAGTATTTGAAGACTTTTCCAACCGCATGCTACATATGATGGAAGAGCAACCTGTTCCAGGTTCCAGACTACACCTGAACATTTGTGACAAACAGCAAACGAAGAATAAAGAAAAATATTACAAAATGTATAGCTATGAAATAGGCCTGTTTTCTTATCAAGTACTTGTTGAAGAGTGGAATAATGAAGTACATATCTTTGAACTTGATCTTCATGATTCAAAGCGTGTTGCCATTCCTTTTACCTATACGCGTGTAAAGAGTTATCACAATTCCGATATCATTTGTTATTAGGAAAGAGCATCGGGCAGGCATCTACCGGCGAACTCCAAATTATTCCCACACTGGGAATGAAATATTCCCACGCTGGGAACAAAACATTCCCACGTTGGGAATAAATGCCATGCCGTAAGACGCGTATATTATGGTTGCTATTGGGAAGATGGATATAACGTAAGACAATATTGTAAACAACAGCAACATCTTACAGCCTAAAGAAACTTTTTTTTATACATTACATAACAGGTCATAGAAAAAAAGAGTAAATTTGTCATCTGTAAAAGGAGATAGGACGGATGGGAAAGAAGGATTTATTCCAATTTAAGCAGTTCCACATACATCAGGAACATGCTGCCATGAAGGTGGGAACAGATAGCGACCTATTGGGTGCTATGGCAGCAGGCGGAAAGAGGGTGCTGGATGTAGGCACTGGCACTGGTGTGTTGGCTTTGATGATGGCACAGCGTTTCATAGATGCCACGGTAACGGCTGTAGAGATAGATGATGAGGCTGTGCTGGATGCCAGTCGTAACTTTCAGGAGTCTAAGTACGCAGACCGTATCACACTGGTGCATGACTCCTTCCAGAACTTCTTGTCGAAAAGGGCTCAGGATGAGGCGTCCTTTGACAGCGTAGTGTGCAACCCACCCTACTTTGACCGCAGTCTGGAGTGCCCTACCCTAGGTCGTACCAGAGCACGCCACAGCAGCAGCCTTCCCTTCTCGGTATTAGCAGAAGGTGTAGCCAGCCTGCTCTGCGATGGTGGCACCTTTACTGTTTGTATACCACCCGAGGTGTTGAGCGATTTCAACGCCGCCTGCTTCTTGGCAGGGTTTTGGCTACAGCATAACTATAATATCAAATCTGTACCTGAGAAAGGAACCAAACGTCATATCCTTATATATAAGAAAGGTATTGCAGAGGCACCCACGCAAGAACAGACGTTCTGCATGAGGAACGCTGACAAAACCGTCTCCCAATGGTACAAAGAAACACTAAAGGACTTCCTATTGTAATAATTTAACCTAAACGATAACGCAAGCGTTTGCGTTGAGAAAAAGTAATTGTTTTAAATCAATTTTAAGACATCTAGCGAGAAAAATAAAGGGTTTAATTTTGTATTTACCTAGAATAGCAGTACCTTTGCACACGTTTTTAGGAAAGAGATTTTTAAGGATAACTTTACAATAATAAAGAGAGATTTAATTTCCAACTATGAAGTTAGAGAATTTGCAAAACGACTTCCAGGGAACAAGCTGGAAGCGTGAAATTGATGTTCGCGATTTTATCCAGCACAACTACGAGCCATATGATGGCGATGAGTCGTTCCTGGAAGGTCCCAGCGAGAAGACAAAGAAGCTTTGGGACAAGCTGACCGAGATGTTTAAGGTAGAGCGCGAGAAAGGCGTTTACGATGCAGAAACTGTTATTCCCCAGAGCATTGACGCTTACGGCGCCGGTTATATCGACAAGGATAACGAAGTAATTGTAGGTCTCCAGACTGATGCTCCTCTGAAGCGTGGTATCTTCCCCCGTGGTGGTATCCGTATGGTAGAGAACGCACTGAAGGCTTACGGCTATGAGTTGGATCCTCTGACAAAGAAGATCTACACCAAGTATCGCAAGACTCACAACGAGGGTGTATTCTCAGCTTACAATGATGATATCAAGGCTGCTCGTCACGCTCACATCATCACTGGTCTGCCCGATGCTTACGGTCGTGGTCGTATCATCGGTGACTACCGTCGTATCGCCCTCTATGGTACTGCTAACCTGATCGAGGAGAAGAAGCGCTTCCACAAGCGTATCGATATCAACGAGTTCACCGAGGAGATTGTACGTTGCCGTGAGGAGATCACTGATCAGATCAACGCTCTGAAGGAGTTCGAGCGCATGTGTGCTAACTACGGCTTCGATGTAACCAAGCCTGCTACTAACGCTCGCGAGGCTATCCAGTGGACTTACTTCGGTTACCTGGGTGCTGTTAAGGATCAGGACGGTGCTGCCATGAGCTTCGGCCGTGTTAGTGCTTTCCTTGATATCTTTATCCAGCGCGACCTGAAGAAGGGTCTTATCACCGAGGCTGAGGCTCAGGAGATGATCGACCAGTTGGTTATGAAGCTGCGTATCGTTCGCTTCCTGCGTACTCCCGAGTACAACGACCTCTTCAGTGGTGACCCCATCTGGGCTACTACCAGCGTAGGTGGTATGGGTGTTGACGGACGTAACATGGTTACCAAGACCGACTTCCGTCTGCTGCATACCTTATATAATATGGGTCCTTCACCCGAACCTAACTTGACTGTTCTGTGGAGTTCTCGTCTGCCCGAGCCTTGGAAGAAGTTCTGTGCTAAGGTTTCTATGGACACCAGCGCTATCCAGTATGAGAATGACGACCTGATGCGTCCTGAGTTGGGTGACGACTACGGAATCGCTTGCTGCGTAAGCCCCATGAAGATTGGTAAGCAGATGCAGTTCTTCGGCGCCCGTGCTAACTTGGCTAAGTGTATGCTTTACGCTATCAACGGTGGTCGTGATGAGATGTCTGGCCAGCAGGTTGGTCCCCGCTTCAGCCCCATCAAGGGTGATTACCTCACCTTCGAGGAGTTCTGGCCACGCTTCGACCAGATGATGAGCTGGTTGGCAAGAACCTACGTTAATGCACTGAAGATTATTCACTACATGCACGATAAGTATGACTACGAGGCATTCGAGATGGCTCTGCATGATGGTGATGTTCAGCGTACACGTGCTACAGGTATCGCCGGTCTTTCTATCGTAACAGACTCTATCGCTGCCATGAAGAACTGCAAGGTTCGCATCATCCGCGATGAGACTGGTCTGGCTGTTGACTACAAGATTGAAGAGGGCGAGTATGTTCCCTTCGGTAACAACTACGACGAGACCGACCAGATTGCCGTTATGCTGACAGAGAAGTTCATGGAGTACCTGCGTCAGCACCGTACATACCGTGATGCTATCCCCACTCAGTCACTGCTGACTATCACTTCTAACGTAGTTTACGGACGTAACACCGGTGCTACTCCTGACGGTCGTAAGAAGGGTGTTCCCTTCGCTCCCGGTGCTAACCCCATGAACTCTCGTGATATGAAGGGTGCCGTAGCAGCCCTGGCTTCTGTAGCTAAGCTGCCCTTCCACCACAGCAAGGACGGTATCTCTTACACCTTCGCTATCAGCCCCAGCGCACTGGGTAAGGATCGCGAGACACAGACAGAGAACCTTGTTAACATGATGGACGGTTACTTCGCTCCCGACGGTGGCCAGCACCTGAATGTGAACGTGTTCGACCGTGAGCTTTTGGTTGATGCTATGGAGCATCCCGAGAAGTATCCTCAGCTTACTATCCGTGTCAGCGGCTACGCTGTTAACTTTGTAAAGTTGACTCGTGAGCAACAGCTGGATGTACTGAGCCGTACTATCAACCACTGCATGTAATACAACCTTTATAGGAGCAAGGGGCAGGGAGCAAGGAGCAAGAGAATAGTAAAAAGTTGACAGAAGAACACTGTCTATAACATTTCTCTTGCCCCTTGCCCCTCGCCCCTTGCCCCATTATAAATAAACTAAACATGACTGCCCGCATTAATCAACTGGAATCCTTTGGGACCGTAGACGGCCCCGGCATCCGATTTGTAGTATTCTTTCAGGGATGTCCCCTCAGATGTCAGTTCTGCCACAACCCAGACACATGGTCGGCAGAGTTAGAAGGCAATGCCAACAATGGTAAGGGAGCCGGTGTGTTTACACCCGAAGAGTTGCTGCAGGAGGTCTTGCGCTACAAGAACTTCATCCGTACCGGTGGTGTGACAGCTACTGGTGGCGAGCCATTGATGCAGGCTGAATTCCTTCGCGAATTCTTCCGCCTCTGTAAAGAACAGGGCATACATACATGCCTGGATACCTCAGGCGCTATCTTCAATGACAAGACCAAGGCTGTAATGGACTATACAGACCTGGTGATGCTGGACATTAAGACCCTTGATGATAGTCTGCATAAATCTTATACAGGTGCTACACGTCAGAACAACCATAGCTGGATGGAGTATCTGCAAGAGATAGGCAAGCCTACGTGGATACGTCACGTGGTTGTGCCCACTATCACGGATAACGAAGAGCGTCTGCAGGCCGTTATAGACTACATCTCAAAGTATAGTTGCGTAGAGCGCGTAGAGCTGTTGGGCTATCACATCTTAGGCGAAGCCAAGTACAAGAATATGGGCATCCCCTATCCTTTGGAAGGCATTCCCCCCTTGCAGCCTGAACGTCTGAACGAAATCAGAGAGATGTTCCGTCAAAAACTGAGCATTAAGGTGTTATAGTCATCTTATTGTTGCCTATCTTCACAAATCAATAACACTTTTTGTATAGGATTTGTTGATAAATAGACAAATTGATAATCATTATTAGCAGAATATAGAAATATTTGTTATCTTTGCATCCTGAATAAAACCAATACAATCCGGATATGCAAAGATTTAGGGCGCTGCAACAGCGTCAGTTCTTATTAGCCTTTATTTCCATCCTGTGCTTTCCCCTGTTGATGAAAGCTCAGACCATGTCCGAGTGGGATAATGTTTCTGTATTTCAGATGAACAGAGAGGTCAGTCACGACCTTAGTATCCCCTTCGCTTCTGCAGAGAGTGCAAAGACTCTCGACCTTACACAATCTCCTTATTATCTTGATCTGAACGGAACCTGGAAGTTCCATTGGAGTGGTATGCCTACAGGCGTTCCGTCAGGTTTCTATGCCAAGGACTTTAATGATGCGGCATGGGACAATATCACCGTCCCCTATCCTTGGCAGGTCTATGCAATCAGGAATGGCAAGAGTTGGGATAAGCCGCTGTATGTCAATACGTCATACCCATTTACCTATACCAGTGATTATAGTGTGATGGCCGAGCGCAGCAGTTCCTGGACCTACAGTGGTAACATGAAGAATCCTGTGGGTTGCTACCGTCGTACCTTTACGTTGCCCGAGGGTTGGAAGGACCGCAAGACCTTCATCCGTTTCTGTGGTGCCGGTCACGCCTATTATGTTTGGGTGAACAGTCAGTTCGCTGGTTATGCCGAGGATTCCTATCTGCCCAGCGAGTGGGATATCACCGACAAGGTGCAGGAAGGCGAGAATACCGTTGCCGTACAGTGTTACCGCTTCTCAAGCGGTTCTTTCCTGGAATGCCAGGACTATTGGCGACTGACAGGTATTACCCGTGATGTGTACCTCTACTCCACCCCTCAGGACTATATCAAGGATTTCTTTTTCACAACCACAGCACTCAGAACCAATAATACCGGCGCTTCAGCAAAGGTTCAATACAATATTACCTCTGAGAACGTCAATGGTCTGACCCTTGTGACTACCATCAGTGACGGGTCCAACGAGCTGAAGCAATACACCAAGGCACTGACAACAGCCAGCGGTTCTCAGAGTATAAGCATCACGGACATAGAGGCTTGGAGTGCCGAAAATCCCAAGCTCTACGACCTCACGCTGACGCTGATGCGTGGCGAGGAGGTGCTAGACCTGCGCAGCTGTAAGATAGGCTTCCGTACCGTCAGCATCGGAAATAACGGCTCCTTGCTTATCAATGGCAAAAGGGTAATCTTCCACGGAGTGGACCGCCACGACTTCAGCCAGGAGACGGGTCGCACAGTCAGTAAGGAAGAGATGCTCCAGGACGTGCTCAGCATGAAACGACTGAACGTCAATGCCGTACGTACCAGCCACTATCCCAATAATGCGTATTTCTATGAATTGTGCGATAAATACGGTCTATATGTTCTGGCAGAGGCCGATGTAGAGTGCCACGGCAATCAGGGACTGAGTAGCGTAGAGTTGTTCCGTGCTCCTATGGTCGAGCGTAACGAACGCCAGGTGCGCACACTCCGCAACCATGCCTGTATCTTTGGATGGAGCGGTGGAAATGAAAGCGGTGGCGGCAATAACTTCCAGTATGTGATGGAGGCCATCAAGAAGCTGGATACCAGCAGAATCACTCACTACGAAGGCAACAGCACTTGGAGCGATGTCAGCAGTACTATGTATGGTTCCTACGGCAGTATGCTCAGCACAGCGGTAGGCAGATACAACGAATACAAGAGCGGCAAGAAGCCAAAGCCACATATCCAGTGCGAGAACACCCACTCCATGGGTAACGCTATGGGCAACCAGAAGGATATGTTCCGCGAGATCTACGAGCCCTTCCCTGCAATGACTGGCGAGTTTGTCTGGGACTGGAAGGATCAGGGCCTGCGTGTGCCTGTCTCTGGTAAGACCAACCAATACTATTGGGCTTACGGTGGCGACTTCGGCGACACACCCAACGACGGTGCTTTCTGCTGCAATGGCGTAGTGCTGCCCGACGGCTCCTTTACCGCTAAGAGCTACAACATGAAGGCGGTCTATCAACCCCTTGACGTTATCATGAAGGACAGCCTGGCGGGCACTTTCTGGCTCAAGAGCAAACTGCAGCAGAAGAACCTGAAGGACGTTGACGTACGCTATAGCATCCAACAGGACGGTATAGAGATTAAGAGCGGCCTGCTGCCTGACATAGACATTGCGCCCTATGACAGTATTCTGGTCAATATTCCCCTCGATGACGTGGAGATGCTTCCCCAGCACGAATACTACATACGCTTCAGTACTACCCAGCGCGAGGCTACCCCATGGGCAGAGGCTGGCTACGAGGTGGCAGTATCAGGTGCCGAACTGCGCAAGGCGACCGCACGTGATGTCTACCAGTATCACGGCGAGGATCAGCTCACCGTTACCAATGGTAGTTCTACCTGCACCGTCAGTGGCAAGGACTTCACGGCAACCTTCTCGCAAGGTACACTTTCAAAGTATGTCTATAAAGGAAACACACTGATCAGCACAGCTTTGAAACTGAACACTTTCCGTGCCCCAACAGAGAACGATAAGGCACAGGAAGGTAACTGGGAAAGCCTGGGTGTACGCGCACTTACACAGACAAGAGGCAATTTAACCGTTACTGAAGATGAAAATAAGCAATGGGCTGATATTCAAGTAACTAACCAATACAAGACTAGCACGGGCGCTATCACCTTCAACGTGCAGCAGCGCTTCCGCGTCTATCCCGACGGCACCATTGCCGTTAGCACTATCACCACGCCTAATGTGGATGGTCAGGTACTGCCCAAATTGGGCTTCCGCTTCGAGATGCCCAATGCCTGTTCCCAGCTTACTTGGTTCGGTCGCGGACCATTGGACAGCTATGCCGACCGCAAGGACGCTTCCCTGCCCGGCATCTATCACAGTACCGTTGCTGAGCAGTGGACCAACTTTGTCCGTCCGCAGGAGACAGGCAACAAGGAGGATGTTCGCTGGCTGGCTATTCAGCGTGCCGACGGACAGGGTCTTCTCTTCTCTGCTTCCCAGCCTATGGCAACAACAACGGGCAACTGGCGCGCCGAGGAGATCTATACCAGTCGGAGCAACCGCGTGAAGCATCCGCATGAGATGACTACCGTCCGCAATACCGTTGTCTGCCTGGATGCCTGGAACAGGGCTTTGGGTAATGCCTCATGTGGTTCTGATGTACTGGAACGCTACGAGCGCAAGAATGCCCAGACACCCTTCAGCATTGTCATCCGTCCCATTGATGCTCCCACCACAGACCAGGAGCTTACAGCGCTGGCATGCGTAGGTGCTCCCGTCTGCGAGCCCGTCCTGATGAAGGCAGACCGCAACGGCTATGCCCACCTTAGCACAGCCACACAAGGTGCTACCATACATTATAAGAAAACAGACAAGGACGGCACCGTAACAGAGGGAACCCTTACAGAGCAGGATAACCAGCTTGTAGATATGCGCAAGGGCGGTACACTGACGGCCTACGCTACCTGCGAGGGACTGGCAGACGGTATGGAGACCACCCAGCAGTTTGGACTGTTTGTTGACAAGCGCGACTGGAGCATTGTCTCCTACGACAGCCAACAGGGCGGTCGTGAGATTGCCACAAACGCCATTGATGATGACGAGAGTACCATCTGGCACACCCAGTACAACCCCAGTACCCCCGACTGCCCTCACGAGCTTATCATAGACATGGGCCATACCTATCGCATCAATACCTTCAGCTATAAGGGACGTACCGACGGTTCCAACGGTCGTGTTATCAACTACGAGGTATATTTCAGCAATAACCCCAAGATCTGGGGCGAGCCTGCTGCCAGCGGTAGTTTCCGTGATGTGAGCGATGTTCAGACTGTTGCCGTTACAGGAACGGTAGAAGCCCGCTTCCTGCGCTTTGTTGCCAAGTCTGTTGTCAACAACAACAAGTACGCTTCTGCTGCCGAGCTATATATAGGGGCTGAGGCAATGGTAGATGACCGTCCTTCTAATCTTACCCCCATCGTATCTTCTCACAAATACCGCATCCGTGAAGTGGACAGCAACCTGTGTCTGCATTATCAGACCAATAACAATGAGGGGCATTTCTGCTTAGGTCAGTATAACGAGAGTGACAACACCTACCAATTCACCTTCACACCCGTATCAGGCTTTGGTGCCTTGTATAAACTGAAAGGGGGCACCCATTACATGCACATAGACGGCACCACGGCCTGGCGCATTGGCAGCAGCACATCAGCTCCCACAGATGCCAACGGATATATGCAATTGGAGCAGTTAGACAACGGCAAGGTTCATCTGCGTACAGGTTGGCAGAACGACAGGCACGTCGGTTTCGACAGCAAGACCACAGGCTCTTATATCTATGCCGACAAGACCACACCCGGCATCTTTATCCTAGAGGATATCACCCAAGAGCAGGAGACCAGTATAGAAGAGGTACCCACCGAGGAATTAGGACTGCTGCAGTACAAAGGCAGCCTGAACATCACAACACCCGGTGCCAGCACGCTCAGTGTCTATAGCATCAAGGGACAGCTCATCAGCACCCTTCGCCTGGTAGGCAGTTGTTATCTGCCCCTGGCCCTACACAAGGGCACCTATATCATCAAACTCAGCTATAAAGATGAGAACCGAATTATGAAAATCCAAAGATAGAAATTCAAAAATTATAAGATTATAAGATTGCAAATAAAAAGCCAAATCATAATTCTTAATTGAAACAATAGAAAAGAACAAAAATATGATCCAGATTATTTATGCTACTGATGCAGGCAGAGAGATTGCACAGAGACTGCTGAAGGAGATTCCTGAATCTCATCTGCTTCCTGTTAAAGCCTTTGCCTCAAATATCTTCTCGCGCAACGAGGCTCTGATCTTCGTCGGCGCCATGGGTATTTGTGTGCGTACCATTGCGCCTTTTGTCAAGAACAAGGTTTCAGACCCTGCCGTTATCTGTGTTAACAGCGCCGGTAACTATGTGGTAAGTGTACTGAGCGGACATGTAGGCGGCGCCAACAAGCTTACCCGCCGTGTAGCCCGTATCTTAGGTTGCGAACCTGTCATCACCACAGAGAGCGATAACGATGGACTCTGGGGCTTGGATACCCTGGCCCCGCACTTCGGTTGGCAGGAGGAGCATCGTGACGGTCGTATGAATCACATTATCTTCCACTTTGTGGGAGGCAAGCCTACCATTCTGAAGTTGGATGTTCGTGGTGGTCGTGGAGTTGACTACATGAAGCGCACCTGTCCTGCCCATGTTCAGTACTTCGATACAGAAGTACAGCAGGATCCCGATAGCCTGCTCCTTGCTGTCAGTCCGTTCTGGAACCCCACCATACAGAAGTTCAGCAAATCCGTTCTGTACCGTCCACCCGTTCTGCATTTGGGCTTGGGATGCGTCCGTGAGTGTCCTGCCGGAGAGCTGCCACGTAAAATTCGCGACCTCCTGCACGAGCATAATCTCTCCGAGAAGAGTATCGCCACAATTGATACCGTTCCTCAGAAAGCTGATGAACTGCTCGTGAAGTCCCTTCTGATGGCCTTCCCTTGGGCACAGCTTGTTATCCACGAGGAAGAAGAGAATGCCGCATGCATCAGCGAGGCATGTGCTGCAACGTACGGCCCCTTGTTGATGGAGAAGAAGGAGTTGGATGATGTCTGTGAGGTCAGCGTTTCCATCTCACGCGAGGCTCAGCTGGGTGGTCATGTAGAGTATGTAGGAGGCGGAGCTGGCGACCCCGACCTTGTTACCGTACGCGGTATGCGTTTCCTGCAGCAGGCCGACCTCATCCTCTACCCCTCAGATGCGGTATCAGAACGTCTTACGCACTATGCCAAGAAGGGCTGTACGGTCCGTGCTGCTGAGAACATGAAACCTCAGGAGCGACTCCAGCTCATGCAGGAATATTACAAGAGAGGACTGCAGGTAGTACGTCTGGTTGTAGGCGAGCCTACCCAAAGCTCGGAATTCCAGCAGGAGCAGCCCCTCCTTGATAAAGAGAATATGCGTTACCACGTTACACCGGGAGTTGAGGTTAATTCATAGTGCATAGTTACGCTAACCGCTAACCATTAACCTCTAACCGCTAATCGGAATGTATTTTCAAGGATTGATCATAGCAGTTGCAACGTTCCTTATTATAGGAATGTTTCACCCTATTGTTATTAAGTCAGAGTATTATTGGGGCGTAAAATGCTGGCCGCTCTTTGCCGTAGTTGGAACCCTGTTGCTCATAGCCTCCCTATTCGTTTCCAACACACTCATCGCAGCCGTGCTGGGAGTGACCGGTTGCTCCGCTCTTTGGAGCATTTTGGAGCTCTTTCAGCAACGCGAGCGTGTTCGCAAAGGTTGGTTCCCAAAGAACCCAAAAAGAGCCGATTCATCGGAATAAACGGATTTATCCGAACGACCCAAGGAACAAATTTTAGAAGAGCATTCAGAGCCGTCTGAGTGCCCTTCTTTTTTTTCAAAAAAACACCTCAATTATTTTGGTTTAATGAGCAATTTTACATAAATTTGCAAACGTTCTTTCCGAACAGAATTTTCAATTAACAAACTAAATGCAACAACAATAATTACACTAACTCCATGATTGTCATAAAAAGAGACGGCTCCAAAGAGGAGTTTAACAGACAAAAAATCAAAAATGCCATAATAGGCGCTTTTCAATCGGTATCTAGTTGGGATGAGGAAAAGATTAACAGCGTAGCCACAGACCTTAGCGAAAGTATTTCAGTGCGTGACGGATTCACCGTAGAGGAGATCCAGAACCGTGTAGAGTTTGCATTGATGCAGAACGGCTATTATGCCGAGGCAAAATCATATATACTTTACCGTCAGCAGCATGCCGAGGCACGTTTCATCAAGGAGCGTATCGACTATATGAACGAGTACAGCCAGACGGCTGACAATGCTGCTACTGCCAGCGAGACAGATGCCAATGCCAATGTTACCATGAAGAACGTTGCCAACTTGGAGGGAGAAGTCTATAAGACTACAAACCGTGTCATCCAGCGTCAACGTATGAAGGACAAGCTGAACCAGATGTTCCCTGAGGTAGCCAAGCAATATGAGCAGGATCTGAACCACCATATTATATATACGCACGATGAGGCCAGCACCCCTGTACTGAAGCAGTACTGTATGGCTGTCAGCCTCTACCCTCTTATGACGGACGGCGTAGGTAATATTGACGGTGTAACCCCTGGACCTCCAAACGACCTTCAGTCATTCAGCGGCCAGATTACCAACCTTACCTTCCTGCTTTCATCACAGTGTAAGGGTGCTGTGGCATTTGGTGAGTACTTCATTGTACTGAACTACTACATTGTAGGCGAGTTCGGTGCCGATTGGTACAATCACCTGGACGATATCACCACTACTGACAGCTGTCTGAAGCAGCGTACCGTACGTGACAACATCGTCAAGGCTTTCAAGCAGTTTGTGTGGGGTATCAACCAACCTGCCGGTAACCGCAGCTATCAGTCGCCCTTTACCAATGTCAGCTATTATGACCACACATACTTCGAGTCTCTGTTCGGCGACTTCTGCTACCCCGATGGCACACGTCCCGAGTGGAAGGCTATTGATACCTTGCAGCGTATGTTCATGAGATGGTTCAACCAGCTGCGTCTGAAGCAGGTACTCACTTTCCCAGTTGAGACCATGGCAATGGTATATGACCCCAAAACAGGCGATATCATTGACAAAGACTACAAGGAATTCACTGCCCAGATGTATGCCGAGGGACACTCCTTCTTTACCTATATCAGCGACAGCGCAGACAGCTTGGCATCTTGTTGCCGTCTTAAGAATGAGTTGACCGAGAACACCTTCAACCCCACCAGTGGCCTGACGGGTGTAATGACCGGTTCCTGCAATGTTATCACCCTGAACATCAACCGTATTGTTCAGGATGCCAAGCGTACCATCTCAGGTACCGAGGGCGACCATAACTTCTACGCTTTCCTGCGCCTGTACATTACCAATATACTGGAGCGTGTTTACAAGTACCATATTGCCTACAAGACCATGCTCTACGAGATGGAGGACCGCAAGATGTTTGCCGCTTCCAACGGTGGTTACATCTTCATTAGCAAACTCTATAGCACCATTGGTATCAACGGTCTTAACGAAGCTGCCCGCTTCCTGGGGCTGACAGTAGGAAACAATCCTCAGTACATAGAGTTCCTGCAGGTAATCCTGGGCACCATCAAGGAGCAGAACAAGCAGCATAGCATCAATGACAAGAAGCGCCCCTTCTTGTTCAACAGCGAGGTTGTACCTGCCGAGGGTCTGGGTGGTAAGAACTACCGTTGGGACAAGGCAGACGGCTATTGGGTTCCTGAGGACGAGAACCTCTACAACTCATACTTCTACGATGCTCACGACGATACCCGCGTTCTGGATAAGTTCATCCTGCACGGCAAACAGACCTACCAGTACACTGATGGTGGAAGCGCCTTGCATTGTAATCTGCAGGATCACCTGACCAAGGAGCAGTATCTCAAGCTCATTGACTTCGCTATCAAGAACGGCACCTCGTACTATACCTTCAATATTCCAAATTCCAAGTGCGAGGCTTGCGGACACATCATCAAGAAGCCTATTGACGTATGCCCCTGCTGCGGTTCATCGGATATTACACAGTACACACGTATCATTGGCTACCTGCGTCCTATTCCAGCCTTCGGCAAGGACCGTCAGATAGAGGCTGCCAAGCGTACCTACAGTTGTAACCTGCAGTAATGCCCATGCTAAAGTATGTAGACACCAAGGAAGTCTTTGCCGAGATTCCCGACGAGATTACTTTGGCCATCAGTATCAGTGGCTGCCCCATTCGTTGCAAAGGTTGTCATAGCAAATACCTTTGGGACGATGTGGGGGAGCCACTGTCCGTTTCTTCCCTTGCCACCATGCTCACTGATCACGTAGGCATTTCCTGCGTTTGTTTTATGGGAGGCGACCAGGCACCGGAGGAAATAAATACCCTTGCCCAGTGGGTAAAGGAGAACACAGATGTCCGTACAGCCTGGTATAGCGGTGCGGACGAGGTGAACCCTGCCATTGACCTCAGTAACCTGGATTACCTGAAGATCGGTCATTATTCCGAGAAGTCAGGTCCCCTTAACTCCCCCACTACCAACCAGATCCTTTGGCGCATTGAACACAAAGGATCAGAGAACCAGCAGGTAAACATCACCTCCCGCTTCTGGAAGTAGCTTTCTTTTTAACGTAAACGTACACAAATTTACGTTTACTTTGACGTCAGTATTATAATAATTTTGTAATGATTTTTGATTAGTTACGTATTTATTGGCTGATTTTTCCGACTCTTAACAAAAATGTGGCCAAGAAGGTATTCTGGGGAGGGCTCTTGCAAGACTGGCTCTTGCAGCATGCAAGATTGGCTTTTGCAACATGCAAAAACGGCTTTCGCAAGCGGCAAAAATAGTTTTGCAACGAACGAAAATAGTGTTTGTTCATGGGTATATAGGTCTATACTACAAAATGTAAAGATTTTTCATAGAAGCGAATAACTTTGAGATCCGTGTGAAGAAAATAGTTTACGTTTACGTTATCGTTTACGTTAAAACAGATTTCTTCGTAAAATTAAATTGAAAAGTGTCCATTTATGGACAGTAAAGTGTCCGGAAATGGACACTTTATTTTTAGCCCATACTGAAAATCAAGTAGTTACAAGTTTGGCACGGTTCTTGCTATATAGTAGGTGACACACAGCGTCCCTTATAGGGAGGCCGCCAAAGAATATCGAAATAACGTTATAACGATATAACGAAATATCGAAGGCGGCTAAAACGGAAATAACGATAAAAAGAGAATATGAGAATTATTAGACAGGTATTGTTGATGATGAAGGAGGAGAAACTATTCTCCGCCATACACATTGCGGGAACGGCAATGGCAATAGCTTTCACCATGGTGATGGCAGTGGTTTATTACATTAAGCTGGCACCCATCTATCCTGAGGTGAACCGCATGCGCACAGTGTACTTTAATGGTATCGAAATAAAGGCAGATATGAAAAGTTGTCTAACATATTTCGGGTATATGGCTTATGAAGAGTGGTTCAGAAACAGTCCTAACATAGAATACTGCTCGCCTACAGAACTGGCCTGTGGAAGAGGGAAAAACGATGATGGTTGCCAAAAAACCATTGTACTGGGTAAAGACAATTATATTGAAGCCATTGTCAACAAGAATAGCACAGACTTCTTTAAGATATATGATTATAAGTTCATTAGCGGTCGCCCTTTTACAAAGCAGGAAGAAGAGTTTGCAGAGAAAGTCTGCGTCATAACAGATGCCTTTGCGGAAATGATGTTCGGTAAGAATGCAAAACCATTGGGGAAGGTTGTAGAGATAGTCGACGGGCCAAAGTTGCGTGTAGTGGGTGTAGTACGCTGCACCAGTCAACTGACGCCAGATAGCTATGCTGATATTTTTTACCCATACACAGCTACTGATCATTTTGCTAGTTACACGGGATGTACTTGTATTGTTGCTACTGTGAAGGATACCAAACATCTAAAGGCCTTGAAGAAGGAACTGGACGGTATTGCAAAAAAAATTGAAATGAACCATGAGCAGATTTTGGTACATAATGAATACATTAATGATAGTGTAAAGGGAAAGGTTTCTCTGACAGAGCACATGGAAATACACCCAATACATGTTCTAAGAACAGAGAAAGAAAAAAGCGTAATGTCTGAAAGCACAAACTGGCAAATCATCAAACATTTTGCCGGTATATTATTTATCCTACTCTTTGTGCCAGCCCTGAACCTCTGCGGCATTGTAGCAGGAAGGATGGAGCGCCGTACGGCAGAGATGGCGATACGCAAGACCTTTGGTGCACGAAGCCGTACACTGCTCAATCAGGTAATAGCCGAAAATCTGGTACTAACAAGCATCGGCGGCATTATAGGTCTGACTGTTTCATGGTCAGCCATCTACGGCATGCGAACAGAGATCTTAGGTATGTTCTTTGACTACCATACGTTGGGTTCAGCACCCATAGTAACAGGCGAAATGCTCTTTGCTCCCCTACTCTTTGTAGGTGCCTTCGCCGCTGTTCTGGTGCTGAACCTACTCTCAGCCCTGATACCAGCATGGCTGAGCCTAAGAAAACCAATTGTGGAGAGTATGATGGAAAAGAGATAAGAGGCCGCCCGCCTAAAAATCGTAATAACGTTATAACGTAATAACGATATAACGAAAGGCAGCCAAACGAAATTATCGATTAAAACGAAGAAAACAAATGAATAATAAAGAACACACATCGTTTTTTAATCTCTCCCCCCTCGGGGGGAGTTGGAGGAGGGGTAACCTCTGGCTCTTCCTGGAACTCATAGTTATCACCATAGTGGCATGGATTGTCTTTGACCCGGCTATTGTCAACCTCTATTACTATAGCCTACCTATGGGTTATGACCATGAACAACTGATTTACGCTGAAGCAACGGATAATATCTGGCCGGATAATCCTAACGAGCAAACGTGGGATCATATTAGGACACAAGCCACATCGCAGTTTGAATCCTTTGAGGAAGTTGAGAATGTTTACTTCTACAAAAGCTCATTCTCACAAATTGGAATTAACGACGGTGCATGCTATACTGTCTCTAGCGGAAAGGATACAATGTATTTAGCTCACATAGATTTCTATCCCGATATCCATTTCTTTGAGACATATGGCCTTAAACCCTTACCGGGCAGTCCAAAGGCTGAGGAATTGTCTAAACTGGCGGAAATAGGCCGTCAGGCTGTACTGACACGAAAAGCTGCCGAGTCACTCTTCGGTACCACAGATGTATTAGGTAGGCATTTTAAGCATGTAGATAAAGAAAAAGGTGATTGCGATGTTACTGTAGCCGGTGTGGTTGAAAACATCCGCGCTTCTGTATCTGCTAATATGCAGTCTATCATGTTCGTTCCTGAAAAATTACTCTGGAACGACATTCGTTTTATTATTCGGCTGAAGAAAGATGTTAACCCCCAGCATTTTATTGCAGAACATGGACGTGAAGTCAAAGCCAAAGGTAAAACAGAAGATTGGCGTATCACCAAACTGACTACATTTGATGAATTTCTTCAGCAAAAGGAATTGGAAAAAGGCAATACTCAAGAGGTTAACCGCAGCTTGGCAATGGCACTGTTCTTCTTACTGAACCTCTGTTTAGCTGTTATTGGAACAGTTTGGCTACAGGCTAAATGTCGTACCGAGGAATGTGGCGTTCGGCGTGCATACGGTGCTACCAAATTACGTCTGATGCTCTCGTTTCTTGCAGAAGGTGCCTTGATGGCTACCATAGCTGTAATAATTGGATGCTTCATCTTCCTTAACTATGCCTACAGTGGCTATATACCAGGTACTTCTTATGGCAAGGATTATTTCAATGCAATGTATTATACATGTTGTTTTACGCCCCTTCAAGACCAAACCTGGGTGGATCATTTCTGGCCTCACTTCCTCATCGTCTCTGCCGTAGTATACCTTATTATATTATGTACGGTGCTGATAGGAACAGCCATCCCGGCATTTAAGATAATAAACGGTAAAATAACGGAGGCGCTACATGATAATTCATAATTCATAATTCACAATTCATAATGGCCTCAAAAAAATCGAAACAACGTTATTACGATATAACGTCATAACGAAAAGGGCGCCGGATAGGGATTAGAGATTAGAGATTAAAAGAAGAATAATATGAGAATAATTAGACAGGTATTGTTAATGATAAAGGAGGAGAAACTATTCTCCGCCATACACATTGCGGGAACGGCAATGGCAATAGCCTTTACGATGGTGATGGCAGTGGTCTATTACATCAAGCTCGCCCCCATCTACCCCGAGGTGAACCGCATGCGCACAGTGTACTTTAATAGTCTTATCATTGAATTACAACAGAATGGAGAAGCGAAGGGAAGGGTTGGAAACATGTATAGCGAGAAAGCGTTGGAGGAATGGTTCCTACCCTGCAAGAACTATGAGTATTGTGCGCCAACAAGCTTGGCAGGCGGAACGGGAGAAGTGAGAGCGAATTGTAAAGAATACGTAATAAAAGGAAAGGATGATCTCATTGAGGTAATAGCCAACTATACCAATGCCGATTTCTTCAAGATATACAAATATGATTTTCTGGAAGGTCGTCCGCTTACAAAGCAGGATGTAGAGAACAAGGAAAAGGTCTGCGTTATCAGTGACGATTTGGCGGAGAAGTATTTCGGAAAAGGCGTGAAAACCGTCGGGAAAATGATAAACATAGAGGAATTAGGGACAAGACGTGTGGTAGGTGTTGTACGAGGAGCCAACCGACTGACCCCCGATAGCTATGCACAGATATTCTATCCCTACACACACCGCAAAACAGCATGGAAAGAAAAGCCCTATGCAGGATTGTACAGCATTGTGCTAACGGTAAAGGACAATAAGCAGTTACAGGCGCTGAAGCAGGAACTGAACGAGCTATCTGCCCGAATAACACAATCGGGAGTGATGAACTACGATGGCACGGGGGATGATGTAAAGCAGGTTGTCCGGCTGACACGTATGATGGAAACCCACCCGATGCACACACTGCGTAACGCGTCAAGCGATGATAGCTTCGAAGATATATCCAACTGGCAGGTTATAATGCATTTTGCTGGCATCCTTTTCATACTGCTCTTTGTTCCTGCCCTGAATCTCTGCGGTATTGTAGCAGGAAGGATGGAGCGCCGTACGGCAGAAATGGGAGTCCGAAAGTCTTTCGGTGCCCGTCGTAGAACATTGTTAGGTCAGGTGATAAAAGAGAATTTGGTGCTGACCAGCATCGGCGGTATCATTGGCCTGCTGGCAGCATGGTTCGCTATCTACGTAATGAGAACAGATATACTGGGTATGTTCTTCGATAATAGTATTATTGGAGCCTCACCTGTTGTCTCTGGTGAGATGCTGTTTGCTCCCCTACTCTTTGTGGGCGCCTTCATCGCTGTTCTGGTGCTGAACCTGCTCTCTGCCCTGATACCCGCATGGCTAAGCCTAAGAAAACCAATTGTAGAATCAATGATGGAGAAACGTTAATATGATAGTTAAGGATATTTGGAAAAGGAAAAGAGAAAAAGTCTGGCTCTTTCTGGAACTCATAGTCATTACCATTGTAGCATGGGTAGTTATCGACCCTGCTGTGGTGAACCTTTACTACCGGAGTCTGCCAATTGGCTATGATACTGACCGTCTTATCTATATAGAAGGGAAAGCCCTCTACAACGGTACGGTTGACCGCGATGCCTGGGACGTAGCCCATGAGTATCTGCCCAAGCTGATAAACCGTCTGAAACCACTAGATGGCGTGGAGAACGCTTACTGCCACAAAAGCCCCTATTCCACCATTTCAGCAAAATACTATAGCAACGAATACGTATGCTACGAGCAAGATACCATAACACTAGCATGGGTGGGATTCACTTCTGACTGTAATTTCTTTGAGACATACGGCCTGAAGCCATTGTCAGGTAGCCCATCGGCCGAGGAGTTATCCAAGATAGATACTGAATCAAATCAGGCAGTTCTCTCTGAGTCCGGAGCAAAGGCTTTGTTTGGTACAGCTGAGGGAGTCGTGGGGAAACACTTCCAACGATTTTACTATGGATATAAGGGCGGGGAGACCCATGATTTTACAGTAGCCGGTGTGGTGGCAGACGTGCAGAAGTTGCGCTACAGCGCCGTTCAAAGTATCATTTACCTGCCTAACGATTCAAGAGGCATGGGAGCGTACATCATCATCCGACTGAAGAAAGGCATAACCCCAGCCAAGTACATAGAGGAGCACGCCCAGGATATTCAGCAAACAGCTAAGACCGACTTCTTCCGTATCAATAAGATAATGACCTACGAAGAGTTCATTCATCAAGAAGAATTGGATGATAGAAAACCTCAGGAGGTAAACACAAACATAACGTTGGCCGTATTTTTCCTTTTGAATCTGAGTCTGGCCGTTATAGGTACCGTATGGCTGCAGGCTAAGCGCCGAACAGAGGAATGTGGCGTACGACGCACATACGGTGCCAGCAAATTACGTCTTCTGTTCTCGTTCCTAACAGAAGGCGCCTTACTGGCTACCATCGCCGTAGTCATAGGATGCGTCATCTATCTGAACTACGCTCATAGCGGATTTGAAACCGATGGTATTCATGAGACATTCAAAATGTACCAAGGAAACTACAACCCGGGGCCAGAATCAGACCTGACTTGGGTCAATCACTTCTGGCCACACTACCTCATTGTCTCTTCTATAGTATACCTTATTATATTATGTACGGTGCTGATAGGCACAACCATCCCGGCATTTAAGATAATAAACAGTAAAATAACGGAGGCGTTAAAAGATTAGAGATTAGGGAACACAATGGGCAAAACTATCCTCTAACCACTAACTTCTAACCACTAACCGCAAAAAAAAGAACAATATTAACAACAAAAATAATAACATTATGGAAACTGTAATTAAACTGACTGAGATTAACAAAATTTATCGTACTGACGAAGTGGAGACCCAGGCATTGGAGAATGTCAACATCGAAGTGAAGAAGGGTGAGTTCCTGAGCATCATGGGCCCCTCCGGTTGTGGCAAATCCACATTGCTGAACATCATGGGCCTGCTGGACGAGCCTACCAGCGGACAGATTGAGTTGTGCGGACAAGTTATAGACACGCACATGAGCGACAACAAACTGGCAGAAATTCGTAACAAGACGCTGGGCTTTGTGTTCCAGAGCTTCCACCTGATCAGCACCCTGAATGTACTGGACAATGTGCAGATTCCCCTTATCTATCGCGGTGTGCGCAGCAGCGAGCGTCTGCGTCTGGCTAAGGAAGCCATAGAGCGTGTAGGACTGAGTCACCGTATGAAGCACCGTCCCTCGCAGCTCTCCGGTGGTCAGTGCCAACGTGTAGCCATCGCCCGCGCCATCATCGGTAATCCCGAGATTATCCTTGCCGACGAGCCCACAGGTAACCTGGACTCTAAGATGGGTGCCGAGATTATGGAATTGCTGCACAAGCTGAACAAGGAGGACGGTCGCACCATTGTGATGGTAACACACAACGAGCAGCAGGCAGCGCAGACAGACCGTATCATCAAGTTCCTAGACGGAAGACAGATTCAGTAAAAGCCCCCTCCCCGCTCCCCCTTTGGGGGAGTGCCTCAACCCTGTTGAAAGATAAAAAAATGAATAGTTTATTTACAAAACTGATTAAGTTCTTCACCCAGACGTTTCACTCCCCCAAAGGGGGAGCCGGAGGGGGCTTTGCTCATGCTTTTGCCCTTATAGGTGCCGACAAGCTGTTCTCCACCATCTACATCGCGGGAACAGGGGTGGCCATTGCCTCGGCGATGGTGGTGGTGATAGTGCTGAACATCCTGCTGGGAGATATTGCTCCCGAGGTGAACCGCAACCGGACGCTGTATCTTAACTGTGGGTACGAAAAAGAGTATGACGAAGGCCGATTATATTTTGGATTCTCCAAAGAGTTTATTGACTCCTGCCTACGCAAGATGGAATGTGTGGAAGCAGCTACAGGAATGTTACCTAGCTTCAATAACCATTTTGTAATAAGAAACCAAGAACAGTTTGAAAAGCAAGGATGGCCAGAAGACAAAAAGGGCTATATAATGGGTTGTGACCAGGGATTCTTCCAGATCTACAAATTGAAGTTATTAAGCGGCAGGTTTATCACAGAGAAGGAATTTCGTGCAAATGAGCAGGTAGCAGTGATAACAGATAAGATGGCAAAGAAACTGGGGGATGACAAGGTCCTCTATATCTACAACAGACGTTTCAAGATTGTAGGAGTTGTAAAATCTACAAGCATGTTGATGCGTGATTCTTATGCAGATGTCTATATACCTTGTTATACTGATGGCGTCCAACTATCTAATTATAATGGGAAAGACGAAAGAGCTGGAGCAAATCCTCCCATTAACTATAATGGAGAACTGACCGTACGAGTCCTTTTACGTAAAGGATACACCCGAGAGGATTTTATGAATGAGTTGGAGCCTATACGAATAAAATACAACAAAATGGCGAATGCTGCGAATGATGAAGAACAATGGTTTGTGTCAGCATACAAACATTATTTTAAAACCATGAACTTCATCACCGATGAACAAAATACATCCATGCAAGTATTAACGATGACGCCATTCGCCATTATCATCCTAATCTTCCTGTTCCTGCCTGCCATCAACCTGAGCGGATTGGTTACCAACCGCATGGAAGCACGTCTCCCGGAAATGGGTATACGCAAAGCCTTTGGTGCCAAACGTAGCACGCTGCTGCGTGAGGTTATCAACGAGAACCTGGTGCTCACACTCTGCGGCGGTATTGTTGGATGGCTACTTGCATGGGTATTTGTCAATATGGTTAGTGACAGCCAAGCCTTTACCTCAATATGTCGCAGCAGCCATATGGAGATAGATGATATAGGCATGGAATTTTCTATGTTCTTCACGCCAACACTCTTCATAATCTGTTTTCTCTGCTGTGCTGTGCTCAATCTGATGGCAGCACTACTTCCAGCATGGAGATCATTACGTAAACCCATTGTTGTATCCTTAAACCAGAAAAGATGATACTTAAGAACTTTTGGTCACACCGCAGACATAACGGATTTATCTTTACCGAGATAGTAATCATTACTTTCCTCAGCTTCTGGGTAGTGGACTTTGCTGTCATAAAAACCTATGACATCCACATCTGCCATGCCGATGGTGATATAGATAAAAAACATCTTGTACTTGGATATGTAAGTCGTGATGATTATAAAAGTGAAATAGACATTGCAAAACTGCACAACCTTCGAAATAAGATCTTAAAGCTTCCCGAGGTGAAATCAGTTAGCTTCATCGATCGGAATAACAATGGAACGTGGAACTTCAGCAATCAATATTCACATATTGCTCCTGAAGCAGATACGTTAAGAACATGCAAAACATGCAAAGCTTACTTCAAGACAGACGAGCACTTCTTCGAGACCTTTGGCATCACAAGCATGAAGGGAAGTCCTCGGCCAGAAGAACTGTCGAAGGATTGTCCCGATGACGGAGTAATACTCACCCGTAGTCTGGCAAAGGAAATCTTCGGTACAGAAGGTGCGATAGGGAAACGGATAATTTCCGAGAATTTTCATTGGGAAGGAAACAGTAAAATCAGGACACTGACACATCATACCGTAAAAGCCATTGTAAAGGATATAAAGCCTAATTGTAACGAACGCTATAACTACATGGCTTTCTTCCCAGATGTAAAGTTCGGTGGCGATTTTATAAGTATGTATATCCGACTGAAACCTGATATTAAGGCGGATGATTTTATTGAAATGTACAATAATAAAAATAACATATGGATAGAAAAAGAATATAATATGACTCAAGTATACTCCTACGATAACGAGGACAAAGGTGAGATGAATAAAAATACCATCCAATTTTCATTCCTTGCTACACTAGGAGGACTATTCATATTGAATGTGGTAATAGGCACACTGGGCACTTTCTGGCTTCAGATACGCAAACGGACCGGTGACTTCGGAATCATGCGCAGCTTCGGAGCCAAACGTAAGCATATCTTCCTGACTATATGGGGAGAAGGCGTTCTGCTGACCACAGCTGCATGCCTGATAGGTCAGATTCTCTGGTTGCAGATTGCCCTTATAACAGGACTATACCAAGGAGAATTAAATGCTGTATCCGGCCGCGAAACGGATTGGACCATGCAGTTCTGGCCCCATTTCCTGATTGTCTGCAGCGTGCAGTTCCTCTTCATCCTCATCATTGTAACATTAGGAATCATAACTCCCTCAATAATAGCAATGTATAAGAAACCCGTAGATGCTTTACGTTATGAATAAACTGGCAATGGAATGTAGAGTCATTCATCGGATCATAGTTATGATGGTAATTATGATTCTTCACTCTTCACTCTTCACTCTTCACTCATTCGGCCAAGAAAAGATAAGCTTGTCCTTGGACGAATGTATAACGATGGCTCGCAAACAGAGTGTGGATGCTGCAGTAGCATTGGGTAGGTTGAAGTCGGCCTACTGGCAATGGCGCAGCTACAAGGCCGACCTGCTGCCGGAGGTGTCATTCTCAGCCACACTGCCCAGTTACAACAAACGTTACACCAGCTATCAGCAGGCTGACGGTGGAATATCCTATGTGCGTAACGACTATCTGGGTCTGGACGGATCGCTATATGTAAGCCAGAAGATATGGCCTACGGGTGGAACCCTGTCGGTAGAAACATCATTAGATTTCCTGCATCAGTCAGGAACGGGGGGCGGCAACCAGTTTATGTCCATGCCCGTAGCACTGACCCTCTCCCAGCCTATCTTCGGCATCAACCACCTGAAGTGGAACCGCCGCATAGAGCCGTTGCGCTACCGCGAGGCACAGGCCGACTTCCTGACACAGACGGAACAGGTGGCTATGCAGGCCATCAGCCATTACTTTAATCTGCTACTGGCCAAGGAACAAGTGGGCATAGCACGTCAGAACCTGCAGAAGGCCGAGGAACTTTACGAGGTTGCACTGGCCAAGCGCAAGATGGGTTCCATCAGCGAGAATGATGTGCTGCAGTTCAAACTGGACGTGCTGAAAGCCCACAGCGCCCTCACCAGCAGCGAGAGCAATTGCCAGGCCTCTCAGTTTGCACTACGTGCCTTCCTGGATATAGAACAGGATATAGAACCTGAGACACCCGAGAATATCCCTGCCCTGCATCTGCAATACGACGAGGTGCTGAACCATGCCCTTGAGAATAACTCCCATGCTACCACCATGCGTCGCCGCCAGTTAGAGGCCGACTACAGTGTTGCCACTGCAAAGGCTAATCGACGCAGCATCAACCTTTATGCCCAGTTGGGCTATACGGGTATGGCAGACAAGTTGGGCGGTGCTTATCGCGACCTGCTGAGCAAGGAGGTAGTGAGCGTAGGATTCTCCATTCCTATTCTGGACTGGGGCAAGCGGAAAGGACAGCGCAAGATGGCAGAGAGTTACCGTGAAATAGAGATGGCACAGCTGCGCAAAGAGGCACAGGAGTTCAAGCAGGATATCTTTATCCTGACTGAGAAGTTCAACAATCAGGCCGAGCAGTTGCGAATTGCCTGTGAAGCCGACACTATTGCACGCAAACGCTACAACACAAATGTGGAGACCTTCAAGATAGGAAACATCTCTACACTGGATCTCTCAGACGCAACAACAGCTAAGGATCAGGCACGACGCGACCGTATTATTGAACTACACTCATATTGGAGTTACTACTATCAGCTGCGCAGCATTGCACTCTGGGACTTTGAGAAAGGATGTGACATAACAGCGGATATAGAGAAGTTAGTTAAATAGCGATTAGCGGTTAATGGTTAGCGGTTAGCGCAACTATGAATTGTAAATTATGAATTATGAATTGTGAATTATGAATTGTGTTAGACAAGTTTTGTTGATGATAAAGGAGGAGAAACTCTACTCCGCCATGTACATCTGTGGTACGGCATTGGCCATTGCCTTTACGATGCTCATTGCTGAAGTATATTATATAAAGACCGCTAACATAGCGCCAGAGGTGAACCGAAGCAAGACGTACAAACTGGAATTCGTAAGGAACAGGAACGGTAACGATTCTGTACCTTATACTGTTAATATCACACAAGAGATGTACCGCGATGTATTCCAGCAAATGAAGACACCCGAATGCGTAAAGGCTGAAATCTCTACATGGATGTTGGGCGATTGCTATATGAAACTGCCCGATGGGGTACATGACCGCTCTGTGGTAGTCAAACTGACTGAACCTAACTATTTCCGCTTTTATCAGTTTACTTTCACCGAAGGGGCACCCTTTACACAGGACGATTTCGACAATGAAAGGCGTGTGGCAGTTATCACGGAAGAAATCTGTGAACAACTCTTTGGTAAGGGTGGAAAAGGGACAGGGAAAACCGTTTGTGTTGAAAACAGGAATTATCGCATCTGCGGCGTAGTGGAAACACCCAGTATGTTGTCAGAACAATGCTGTGCCGATATCTGGTTCCCCTACTCTGCCGACAGCCTGTTGTTGGATAAAGGCCATGACTACCGCACGGAGAATCACGTACTCTCATTCTGCGTTCCTTCCAACAAACTAAAGGATTTCAAAAAGGAACTGAAAGAAGTGGAAGCCCGTTACAATGCTGCACATAAAGAGAACGATTTGGACTTCCTTGATGATCTTGAATCCTATTATAATATAGTATGGGAGCAGTCAGCTGAGGTGTTCAATACATATTCCAGCGAAAAGAACTGGCAATGGTACATTGTTGTTGCCATATTCATGCTGCTGTTTGTACCTACCCTGAATATGAGTGGTATGGTGGTCAGTCGTATGGAACGCAGGCTGCCAGAGATGGCAATCCGCAAGGCTTTCGGAGCCAAACGGCGTACCTTACTTGGACAGATTGTAATGGAGAATCTGGGATTGACACTCATTGGCGGTTTCATTGGTTTGTGTTTGGCCTGGCTGGTTCTCTACGTATGGCGTAGCTGGGTGTTCTACATCTTCTTCTCGTTTAACAACTGGGACCTTTATGGCCGTGTACCCATCATAGAGGGCGAAATGTTCTTTGCCCCTGCCATCTTCCTCATCACCCTGCTTATCTGCACGCTGCTAAATATATTGGCTGCCACACTACCTGCATGGCTAAGCCTAAGAAAACCTATTGTTGAATCTATGATGACCAAGAAATGAAAACATTAAAAAACATATTCTGCCAAAGTACGTCCCTTTGGCTCTCCCTCGAACTCATTCTTGTTACCATCATCTGCTGGTGGACGTTCGCCCCTGTTTTGGAGAAAGCATACATATACAACCTTCCTTATGGTTACGACCCAAACAGAATGGTCAGGATGGAGGTGGCAAGCACCTTGAACCGGACAGAAAGGATGAACAGAAAAGAGGAACTCTGTGCAGAAGAAGAAATCCTGCTGAAGAAGGTACAGGAGTTAGAAGAAGTGGAGGCCGCATTCCGTTCCGTCTATTCTGCACCGGGTTTTGATTCGGACATATCGTATTTTAAAACAGGAGACAGCACATATACCCGCTTCCCGACTGTATATTTCCAACGTGAATCCCAGATATTCAATACTTACGGTATACAGTCGTTGACGCCCGAAGTTCCTACCAATGAACTAACGAATGACTGCGAGGATGACAAAAGCATTATCATTTCGCGAACGCTGGCAATGGTTGCTTTCGGAAAAACCGATGTGGCAGGAAGAAAGATTAAACTATATAGATCATGGCAGTGGGAATCCAGAGAATACTATATCCGTGCCGTAGTAGAAGACGTACGGCAAGGGAAATGGGATCAATACCATACTAACTGTTATATTTGCTCAACACTTGGTCAGTCACTCACCAACATGCCCATCATAGTCCGCTTACATAAAGGAGTCAGTGTGGAGCAATTCAGAGAGAAATGCGAGCATGAACTGCGACATAGCCTGATGACAGAACATTGTTACATCCGCAAGTTACAAACCGTCAGGGAATATAACGACTTCATGATGGGAAGGAGTAATGGACGTCTCATGGGCCGTAACATACTTATTGCGGCATTCTTCGCCATCAACTTGTCATTCGGTGTATTCGGCACCCTGCTGATGTACATGCGTCAGCGAAAAGAAGAGGCCGGCATCCGACGTGCTTTCGGTGCTACCAAGTGGAGTGTATTCTGGGGCTTTATGCGAGAGGCATGGATACTTACAACCGTCAGTGTACTGATTGGTTGCACCATTTACTTCCAATATCAGATTTCTAACGATGCCTACGAGACAGGCATATATGTAAATCCTGCCGTCCACCATTGGTTCGAGAGTATAGAGACGCACTTCCCCATCGTTTCTCTCTGCGTATACCTTTATATATTAATTGTTGTCCTCCTTGGCACCGCCATCCCTGCCTGGAGAATCAGCAGAAGTAGAATAACAGAAGCACTGCGTGATTAGTTAGCTTAGTAGCTTAGGGCTTAATAGCTTACAGTAGAACCTGTTATTATGAATTAGGAATTAGGAATTAAGATAAGATGAAAGACGATAATCAGACAATGGACAGGCAGATTCCTGTCAGCGTACAAAGAAAACGCAAGTTAAAGAAAGCAGGAATGTGGGCAGGCGGGTTCCTGGCCGTACTGGGTATAGCCACATGGTTAGGATCACAGATGATAACATCGCTGGACCGCAAAACACTCATCATCAGCGAGGTGGACCGTGGTACCATAGATGTCAGCGTCTCGGCAACAGGAACCATTGTACCGGCCTTTGAGGAGGTGATAGTTTCGCCCATCAGCTCTAAGATACTGGAGGTTTATGCCCATAGCGGTGACAGCGTGGACGTAGGAACGCCACTCTTGCGTCTGGATTTGCAGTCGGCAGAGATGGATTATGCCCAGGCTCTGGACGAGCGGGAGATCAAGCATCAGCAGATGGCTCAGCTAAAGGCCAATACCGAGACCCAACTGTCGGACCGCAAGATGCAGATAGAGGTGGAGGAGATGAAACTAGCCGGGTTGGAGGCAGAGCTCAGGAACGAGCTTTATCTGGACAGTTTAGGTTCAGGAACCCGCAACCGTGTGCATCAGGCAGAGACAGCGCTGCGGACAGCTCAACTGCAACTGAACCAGCTGAAGCAACAGTTTGCCAACGAGCAGAAGGTTAAGAAAGCCGAGATGAAGATGCAGCAACTGCAGAATGGCATCTTTGAGAAAGGACTGAATGAGAAACGCAGGACCCTGGACGATGCCAAGATACGCTCGCCACGTCGTGCCACCCTAACATATATCTTTGATGAGATAGGTAGTACCGTAGGTGCCGGACAGAAGATTGCCGTAGTGAGCGACCTGAGTCACTTCAAGGCTCAGTGCGAAATATCCGACAGCCACAGTGAGCGTGTACGTGTGGGAGGTGAGGTTATCATAAAGATTGGCAAGGAACGACTGAAGGGTTCCATCAATACCGTTACACCTCTTAGCCAAAGCGGTGCCATCACCTTTACCGTTGTGCCCGACAATATGAGCCATCCTCGCCTGCGTTCGGGTCGTCCTGCCGAGATCTTTGTCATCACCAGCATCAAGGATGATGTACTGCGCATCCGCAACGGTTCCTTCTACAGCGGTCCCGGCGACTATACCTTATTTGTAATTCAAAATTCAAAATTCAAAATTCAAAATAAAAAGGAGGGAAACCTGCTTGTGCCCCGCGAGGTAAAGCTGGGCGAATGTAACTATGACTACATAGAGGTAATAAGCGGACTGGAACCTGGCGAACAGGTTGTAGTCAATGACATGAGTAAGTATAAGGGGAAGGAGAAGATTAAAGTGAAATAACCCCTCCCCATCCCTCCCGAGGGAGGGGAAGGAGAAGATAAAAATTAAAAGAAAAAAGACAAAAGTGAAAAGGCCGCCCCAAAAGATATCGTAATACCGTTATAACAATATAACGTCATAACGAAAGGCGGCCAACGATAATAACGAAACAATTTTGATTTTCGAATTTTGAACTTTGAATTAAACAAACTATCTTTGTAGCGGTAAAATAAATTTTCTATTCTGAAATGATTCTCGTAGTTGACGACGATAAAAATATACGCCTTTCACTAAAACTCATACTAGAGCGCAATGATTACCAAGTAGCCTTGGCAGAAGAACCTAAGGCTGCCATACAGATTATCCGCAACACGCCAACAGTAGAGCTGGTGTTGATGGATATGAACTACAGCAATTCTACCGACGGTGAGGAGGGACTGACACTGCTGAAGCAGATTAAGGTGTTCCGCCCTAATCTGCCTTGCATACTGATGACGGCATGGGGAACAATCGACCTGGCCGTTCAGGGTATGCGTGCCGGCGCCTTTGACTTCATTACCAAACCATGGGATAATGGCGTGCTGCTAGAGAGAATTGAAACGGCCCGACAGATTCAAAATTCAAAATCCAAATTTCAAAATTCCCCCCTCTCTTTGGGAGAGGGGCTGGGGGTGAGGCTGTTGGGGGTGAGGCTTCCCTCATTGTCTGATATTTACTCTACCGTAGCCCGTGTGGCACCTACCAATGCACCAGTGCTTATCACAGGAGAGAGCGGAACAGGTAAGGAACTGATAGCCGAGGCTATTCACCGCCAGAGCCGCAGAGCCAACGGTCCGTTTGTAAAGGTAAACTTGGGCGGTATATCAACATCGTTGTTCGAGAGCGAGATGTTCGGTCATAAGATGGGCTCTTTTACGGATGCCAAGTCGGACCGCACGGGACGCTTTGAACTGGCAAAGGGCGGTACCATCTTTCTGGACGAGATAGGCGAACTTTCGCTGGCCAGTCAGGTGAAGCTGCTACGTGTACTGCAGGACCAGACCTACGAGGTGCTGGGCGACAGTCAGACCCGCCGGACCGATGTGCGTGTGGTCTGCGCTACCAATGCCGACCTGCGCAAGATGGTGGAGGAACATACCTTCCGCGAGGATCTGTTCTTCCGCATCAACCTGATCAATCTGCATCTGCCTCCCTTGCGGGAACGTAAGGAGGATATCCCCCTGCTGGTGGATTACTTCCTGCAGATGGCCTGCGCAGCGAATAACCTGCCCCTGGTAAAGGCATCTGATGATGCTATTGCCTACCTGCAAGCACTACCCTTCAGCGGTAACATCCGTGAGTTGAAGAACCTGGTAGAGAGGGCATTGCTAATGCACCCCCCTCACCCAGCCTCCCCCGAGGGGGAGGAGTCATTGCTTACTGCAAATGATTTCCGGAATACTGCACCTACATCTCTTTCTCGAAGTCACGATATAGCAATCCCCACGGAGAGCGTGGAGGGCGCTTCCCTGGACTCTATGGAGCGGAAAGCTATTGCAGCCAGCATAGCCAGACACAACGGCAACCTGTCACTGGTAGCCAAGGAGTTAGGCATCAGCCGTGGTGCCCTGTACCGTAAGATAGAGAAGCACGGACTTTAAAGAGTGAAGAGTGAAGAATTTAAGCTAATAAGCTACTAAGCTATTAAGCCACTAAGCTAATAAGCTAATAAGCCACTAACCGCTAAAATAAATTGAAACTTAAGTACTACTTCCTCGTCCTGGCTTTGAGTATAGCCGCCCTGATGGCAGTTACACTATACGCTACGTTCAACAGTCATCCCAGACTGTTCTACATAACGGAGGGGGCTGTCGTGCTGATGGCGCTTTACCTGTGGCTCTTTTACCAGAAGACACTACGACCCTACGACACACTGGTCAGCGGTATTGAACTGGTACGCGACCTGGACCTGACAACCCGACTGGCACCAACGGGCCAGCACGAGGCAGACATCATTGTACGCACCTTCAACGAACTGCTGACACGCCTGCGCACCGAGCATCTGACACTGGAAGAGCAATACACCTTCCTGAGCCTGCTTATCAATGCATCCCCCATGGGCATTGTGCAATGTGATGTAGACGGTAACATAACATCAATGAACCCTGCCGCCAAGCAGATGCTGTCGCCATCCATTGAGGAAGCCCTGCATAAACTGCCCCTCGGACAGGAGACAACGGTGCGCCTGCCTGGTGAGCCTCAGCTCTTCCGCATCAACCACCTCTCCTTCCCCGACCGTGGTTTCCAGCATCCCTTCTACCTGATAGAATCTCTGACGGATGAGGTCCGCAAGGCGGAGAAGGCTGCCTACGAACGTGTTATCCGCATGATAGCACACGAGGTTAACAATAGTGTGGCAGGAATAGTGGGTATCATTCAAAATTCAAAATTTATAATTCAAGATTCTTCCAAGAACGCAAAAGAACGCTTGATGGACCTTTCTGAGTTCGTTACGCGCTTTGCTAATGTAGTGAAGATACCACAGCCGCAGTTGCAGCTTTGCGACCTAAGCGAGGAGGTGGATGCCTGCCGCCCCTTCCTGGAGAGTCTATGCAATACAGCAAGCGTCAGGTTAGAATTCCAACTGACAGATGAAGCGGCACCCGTCCGCCTAGATACCATCCTCTTCCAACAGGTTCTGATTAATATTGTAAAGAATGCTATAGAGAGTATTGGAAGCCCCCTCCCTGCTCCTCCTTTGGGGGAGAGTCCTAGCTCTATTACCATTAGTGTGAAATCTACTCTACCCTCTCAACAGAAAGAGACACTCCCCTCGGGGAGCGGGGAGGGGGCTTCTCTTACCATCACCGATAACGGACGTGGCATTTCGCCGGAGGCTGCCCAGCACCTCTTTACACCTTTCTACTCTACCAAGCCACAGGGACAGGGCATTGGTTTGCTGCTCATACGCGACATACTGACGTCGCATGGCTGCACCTTCAGCCTGCTAACAGACCCTACGGATCATCTGACACGCTTCACCATTAACTTCCCCCGATTATGAGAAGTGCTGCCCTACTCCTTTCCCTGTTGATGGCTCCTGTGCTCTATGCGCAAGAGGTGCAGGTACAGAAGCAACACAGCCTGAAGAAGTGGGGCGTGCCGGCAGGTAACTATAGCGGCATCACACATATACAGGACGACCGCTATGCTTTGATAAGCGATAAGCAGGAAGCGGACGGATGGACGGAAGTGAGCATACGGTTTCTGCCTTCGGGAGAGATAGAGGAAGTGCAGTTCATAGCCCAACACTACAACACGCAGACATTAGGAAAGGCACGTGACAGCGAGGGTATTGTATATGTACCGGGGAAGGGCTTCTATGTATCGGCAGAGAACGACCAGCAGATACTGGAACTCACAGAAGACGGTACAGCAACGGGACACGGCCTTTCTGTTCCCGACTGCTTCAGTACCGCCAATATCTTTCCTAACTACGGCTTTGAGGCATTGGCCTATGACACCCAGCAGGGCATCTTCTGGACAACAACAGAACAGGGACTGCGTACAGACGTTACGGCTCCCAGCACGCCAGAGAACCCACAGCCTACCCTACTGAGGTTGCAATCCTTCAGTGCCGACGGAAAGCCTCTCTGCCAATATGCCTACAAGACAGATGCGCCCATCACAAGACGTACTCCCAGACATTATGCTTTTGGTGTACCTGAGCTGTTGGTGGGGGATGATACCACCCTATTGGTGATGGAACGCGAACTGAACGTTCCTCAGAACTATAATGGTGCCAAGTGCCACATACGTATCTATAGCGTGAATCCACGTTTGGGTGAACCTATAACAAACCTTACCCAACCGTTACAGGATATGGATGAAAAGAAATTCCTTCCTAAAAAGCTGCTCTATGCGTTCAGCACAGGTATCCGCTTTATAGGAAGGAAAAACTTTGCCAATTACGAGGGGATGTGCTTAGGACCATGCTTGGAGGACGGTCGCCAGACCATCCTGCTCATCTCCGATTCTCAGAACCGAGCCGGCAACCCTCTCTATCATCTGAAAGACTATATCAAAGTGATAGTTATTTAAGGGGTTAGCGGTTAGTGGTTAGCGGTTAGTGGTTAGCGAATTTTCGTTTATTGTTTACCGTTTACCAGAAAAGGGTGACATAAGCCTTGTATTATGCACTAAAACGCTACTTTCTTTCCGTTCTGGATATATATTCCCTTGGGCAATTTTGAATTTTGAATTTTGAATTCCGAATTCACCCTACGCCCTGCAAGGTCATACACAGCGGAAGTAGATTCTTCACTCTTCACTCTTAATTCTTCATTTAAAGATGTTGGATCACTAATCTCGATAGAGGTATAGGTAAAGGGTTTGGGAGTCATCGAATAGATGAGAGGTTGCTCGGCAAGGCAGAGCAGATATCTGCCATCGTACTCTGGCGTAAAGGAGAAAGTGAGGTGGTTAGCAATGCTTGTGCCTCCCTTCAGATAAGCACCTGACATAAGGTAATCCATCTGGATGTACTCCTCGGGCCATTCCTCGGAAGAGTTAATCTTATTCCACGCTACCTTTGGATCATCATCACCGATGAAGACAGGCATCAGCAGGAGGGTTCCCTGATATTCTGAGCCGCTGTTACGGATGGTAAGGGTGAGGTCGTTAGGTGTTCCTATCTCGCCTGTTCCGCTAGTGATGGCGCACTTGCTAATCCTCAGGCCAGAGGTAGAAGGTAAAGTTGTAATGGTGCCCGTACCATTCTGGATAACCCAATTATAGTATGCCTTTTCACTGCCCAGATTCTGCCATGAGCCACCCGAGACAGAAGTACATATATAATAAGGATAAATCTTATACACACCATTAGGGAAACCAAGGCCTGACTTGGAAATGGTGAAGTAATAATAGTAATTATATCCTGTCTGAACATCTACCGGATCGGGGTTGATATCGAACTTGTATGAATTTCCGTCAGGGAGGACTGCAACCAAGTCAAACTGGAAGCTGGCACGCGGATAGAAAAGGCTCGAATAGCTGTACGACATAACAACGCGATAATGGTCGCCCATATCAATAACCTGATAGTTGGCATTTTTAGTCAACTCCGGCAAACTGCTGGCATCTATAGTGCCCTCTGTAGGCTGTTGAATGCCAATAACAGCATCTTGGCTCATACAGAAGCCAACACCCGGTTGCATAACGCCGGATACATTCAGGGCATAGGGATTGAGTACGGAGAGTGAGAAATAGTCGTCGTAATAGCCACTCCATCCCCAATTAATATGGAACATGCCGTTGCCGTCGTAACCATCGCAGACAAAGGCATGGCCGCCATCGTCGGACTGGCCGCCATAGACTACAGGGCGGTTATGGGCCAACTCCTGATAGATTATACTCTCCCACTCGCCAATGCCATAGCCCATACGGTTTATATAACGTACGCCCTTGTCGTACCCGAAGTAATTACGCAGGGCCTGAGCCACATATGAGGTGTAGGACAGAGAGATATTGGGACTGTACGACATCTGTACCGACTGTCCGCAATAGAGCATCAGACGGGCAACGGCCATTATATTGTTACGGGTCACGCCTGCTGCGGTACTACCGTCACTGTTGGTCAGTTGGTCACACATATTGGCCCAGTCGAAGGTTATGGGAGTAAGATCAGACATCTCAAAATCCTCTATTAGTCCATTCCCGGTGTCAAGGTTACTTACTGTGTAGCCGTAGCCCGGAATCTCTGTTGACGGTTCCTTGGGCCATTGGTGGTAGTTCATTACCTGAGCCATAGCAGTAGCCACACATCCCGTTACACAGGTCTTGCCGGCATACTGTACAGCCTGACCGTTGTAGCGGGGGCAGAGCATATTGTACAGGGGGTCCTGATCCCAATGCGTAGTCACAAGGGGTTCTATAGCATCCTCGCTGGCACGGGTGCCTTCTTCAGCAGCTGATATCTGAGCATCTCCCAATGCCTCAATGGCCTGACTATAACCCTTCAGCCACCAGCGCATATTATCCGGCATACGGTCCCAGTCCATGCGGGTTGACATGCTATAACCCAACACAGGCATGGCACGCTCGTCGCCACTGGCAATAACATATCCACCACCCTGAATGTCAAAGACATAGAGGTTAGGAATATCCACACTTACAGGATTCATCCTGAGTTGCTGTTTGGCCCTATGGGCACGGTCGGCTACGGGGGTAGACTTCAGATAAGAGGTTGCGCGTTTCAGAGCCTCTTGCTGGCTGATAGGCTGTGCATTGATAACAAGGCAGATAGCCAATAGCATTAGGAGTAGATGTGTTCTCTTCATATTGATATAGAATTTATTGATATCTGCGGACAAAGATACAAATTTTAATGAAAAGTGAAGAATGAAGAGTGAAAATTCATAGTTTAGTTGACAAGTAAACGAGTTGACGAGTTGACAAGTTGTTTGCTAACCGTTAAACACTAACCGCTAACAACTAACAACCAGTAAGGCCGCAGGATAACCCGCGGCCTCACAAGCAATATACACTTATTAGTCAAATGACAATAAACAATCTACCATTCTTCTTCCCAGATATTCTTGCTACTGATAACACCCTTGGTTAGGATCTCGTTCTCTTCTACGATCTCCTCGTCACCCCAAAGCTCCATACTTGTAGCCTGCATTACCACTTTTCGCATCTGTAGCTGAAAGACCATAGTCTCTGGACTTATATATCTTTTCATAAAAATATCTCCTATTATTTAAAACAAAACTTTCTTACTATTCTGGATGTATATCCCATTCTTTAATTTGGAATTTTGATCTTTGAATTTGGAATTCACTTTGCGCCCACTCAAGTCATACATAGCGGTAGCAAATTCTTCACTCTTCACTCTTAATTCTTCATTTAAAGAGGTTTCCTCCTCGCCAAATGGATAGAATTCCTTGACAGCATTACCTGCCACCTGCAGATAGACTTTTCCTGCAGGAATAGTTACGGAATTGCTTACAGGATAGAATCCTACGCCCTTGCTCTTGTTAGCCAGAGCATAGATGCCACTACCGCCTGTAACTGTTCCGTCAGAACCAAGCAGACTATTACCTGTTGCATTGGCAGTAGCGGTGCTACTTACCTTATTATAATATGTACCACCAATGATTACGGCTGTACCTGCAGGGACATCATCAATCTCAGACAGATGCAGATAGTTTCCGTTCAACGATCCAATATAAGCCTGAGCATCACCATTCAGTCCCCAATCATTATCAGCATCATACATTGTTGTGTAACCTGCATCACCAACGTAGAAAACCTGCTCAGAACCGAGGGGAGAAGGATACTCTGAAGAACTAATAAGCTGCTTAAAGCCCATGGTATATGCAACCTTGCCATTTGCAAGGTCTTCCTGGGTCAAACCAGAATCAATACCCTGAGTCTTATTATCAGTAGCAGACAGGTCAATGAGATTTGTTACATCAGCAATATTGTGACGACCTATGTTACCTCCATTATGACCATTCACCGTTCCGATATTCAGGAAATTCTCAATCTTTGACGCTCCCGAAACTCCTAAATAACAACAAAGAGCACCAGCATAGGGAGCCGCATTTTTAGCTGTGATATTGCCCCTATTCACACAGTTACGGATAATGATAGTGGGGGCACCGCCTTCATGTCCACCGATGAAACCGCCTGCGTCCTGATGCTCAGCTATAACCGTTGCTTCGTTGACAACATTCTCGATGGTGATGGTACCGTTAGAATTCTGATAACTACCCGCAAGACCTCCTACACGATTGTTAGCATGTATTGTGCAAGATCTATCGATGATGAGATTCATAACTTGTGTTGTAGCATTACCTTGCAGGAAACCGAAGAAACCAATGTTATTGTCTGAAGGACGATTGATAATCAAATTCCTGATACGATAACCTTGTCCATCAAAAACGCCTTTAAACTTGCTACCGACAGAGGGACCGATCGGGCTGTGCAGGTTCTCGATGTTCTGGAAATCGATATCGTTCATCAGTTTGGCACCGGAATGATTTCCGCCAGATTTTGATACGTATACGCTATACCATTCCACATTACCGGCATTCGTCAGTTCATACATGTCGCCGACAAAAGAGGGTTTCTGGAAATGCGTGATGCCTTCACAGTCATGAATACAAATGCCCATGCCGTTATACTCGTGGTCTAATTGATTGAATGAACCGGGAGCTGTATTATCGAATGTACCGCCATAGGCATAAGTATTGTCGCAGTAAACATTCACATCGTGTCCGTAAACTTGTGCATGGCTGTCATCCAGAACAGGGTATTCGTCTGCGGTGCCTGTCAGGTTCTGGTAACAAACAGTCTTGCCAGCAAAATAATTCAGCAAGGCTGCCACATGTCCGTTGTCAAAGCCATCGGGGATATAGGACAACCCTTTGGTATTATCATTATATATTGTATAACAATTACGATACTGAGTATCGCCACTACCTCCATAACGAGAGAAATGACGGTTTGCATCAAAGCCACTTACCTCGCTGCATGACCAGCAATTTGTGATGGAAGAGTTACTGCCTGTCCAGCCTGCAATCTGAGCACTTTCTCTACCGCCTGTGATTACACCGGTACTGTAGCATTGGTCAATCAGCAGAACGGCAGTACTATTCTCGTCAGTACCGATAATACCCGCAGCATTCTCATTCGTTACAGTAACAGAACCCTCATTTCCCAAACGGGTCAGCTTAACAGTTCCACTACCCTTTGTCGAACCGACAATACCAGCCTTTGCTGCACAACTGATAGAGCATGTCTTATCAAAGACCAAACCTGAGATATCTGCACCTCCTGTAACAAATCCGAAGAACCCCTGTACCATTTGGTCATTGTTGATTGTAAACTTTGAAACAATGTTATCGTTACCCTTAAACACGCCACTATATGGATAGGTAGCGTTACCGATACGGCAAGAAGTTCTGTTGAAGTCCAGATCAGTCAACAACTCGGCATTATATTCAGGATGACCAGTGTTGACTTCGTTCTCGAACCACTTCAATTTGCCATAGTTATCTATCTGGTAATAGTCGCCCTCTTTTGTGGCGGGTTCAAACCCATTACAGAAAGAACAAACACCATCTTCATAATCATGAGGAGGAATAACAGAAGAGTTGGTATTACTGTACGATACATCTCCAGTAGTAACATTGGGACATTGGTATACGGCATTTTGGAATACCTGTGCATGTCCTACACTTGACAGAACAGGGTATGCATCTACGTCACCCGTTAGGTTCTGCCGCCATGTAATTACCGATTGGTCGCCGTTCAACAGATAACAAAGCTCTCCACTGGCGACCTTCTCTTCGGTAATCTGTGTCCCCTGCTGATTGCTTCGTGTATTAAAGATATTCGATACGGTGGCAGAACCACGATACATAGGGTTGTTAGCAGGACTTATACCTGTAACCTCTCCAGTATTCCAACAATTTTCTATCTTATGACCTTTACCTGTATTGCCTCCAATCCATCCTACTAACGCAGCACTTTCTGTTTTACCAGACACAGAACCTCTGTTTCCGCAATTCCTGATAATAATCTTGCTGTTACCATTGCTACTGGTGTTTGCGCCGAATATAGCACCTGCATTCTTTGAGTTTTCCTGATTACCATTGCATGAGATACTTCCAAGATTCATACATGATTCTATGGTAAGGCTAGCTGCTTTATTGTTTATCTGGCTTGCGATACCGGATGCGGCTAGCAAAATTGTAGTGATGTTTCCACTATTCACACACCTGCTAATACTGACAATTGCGTCAGCATTAATCTGAGCAAGAATACCGGCTGCATAATTATTGGACGATACTGAGCCAATGTTAATACTATTGGTGATATTCAGTGTGACAATACCGTTTACCTGTCCAACAAGACCTGCGGCATTATTTGTTATTACAGTAACATCACCTTGATTCTCGCAATTAATTATTTCAATTGTTCGGTCTGATCCTCCTGGAGTATTAATCTGGCCAATCAAACCACCGGCATTACCATTAGTGGTAGAAGTAACCGTTGCCTTATTGATACAGTTCACTATACGAACCGTGCAACCCGCAGTGTTCTCGCTGATTCTACCAATAAGTCCACCAACATAATTTTTATCTGCAGAAACAGAGCAAGATGATTCTATAGTCAAATCCTTAATTTCCACCAAATTGGCACCATTACCGCCACCTAGACGAACGCATCCAAAAAAGCCATAGCCATCACTACCATCAGTTTTAGGACGCGCTGGGTTAATAAGCACCATATTCTTTATGCTATATCCACATCCATCAAATTTTCCAATGAATTTCTGGCCATAGTTACCAATGGGAGTATGAAAGTTGTCTCCTAAACCTTCAAAATCAATATCTGCTGTTAATTTCCCCTTGTAGGTATTATTACCTGCAACGATTTGTGCGCTAAACCATTCCACATTACCTACATTGCCTAACTGATACCATCCGTCAGCGTCTGCGATGGCAGGCTCAAACTTGTCTGTACATCCATCAATGGTACAAATACCATTTTTGTAACTATGGCTGCCCTCATGCTGGGCTAATGCTGTATTAGCAGCAAACCATTGAGCTGTCAGAAAAAACAGAATTAATAATGATCTCTTTTTCATCTTTGGTTAAATTAATTATAGGTTAAAAATGTATCGCTTTTACCATTCTAATACCGCTTTTATGTGTAGGTTTAGTATAATATTTACATTATTTGATGTCGAAATTATACATTTCTGTACTTTTTGATTCTCAGTTTATAGTTAATATATGTTAATTCATGTGATATTTTCACAATAAATCCTACATACATTATAATATATACCAAATAATGAAAAGACAATATGCAGAATTTGATATTGATTATATCTTCTTAACATTAAGAAAGAAAGGAGAATTAATTCTTTTTACAGGAAAATTTGCATATCCTTAATTACTGATGTATCTTTGCAGTAAGGAAATTTCTATTCCAAACTTTGGGATGGCGGTTTCAGAGTTTGGAGTGGCCGTTCCAAACTTTGGAATATACATTCCAGACTTTGAAACAGAAAATTTGTAACAGAGTAAAAAGAATCAAATAACCGAGGAAAATAATATGGGAAGTTATGTACTGAAAAAGATGCCGAACGGAATGGGAAAAGGTGACTGTGCCCTCTACCCTAAACTTATGATATATAATATGTTTGACGATGAGGAGGTTATCAAACGTATTCATGAATACTCACCTGCCTTTAGCGAGGGCGTGATACGTGGCGTACTGGATGCATTGGCTTATACCATGAAGTCTGTGCTGCCTATGGGGCATAGCATGAAGATTGACGGGCTGGGTGTTTTCTCGCTTGCATTGGGTTTTAATGAAGAACCGGAAGCAGGCTATAATGTTGACGACGAAACGGGCGAAGTAAAACAGAAAGAGAAATACCGTCATGTCTGCGCCAAGAACATCAACTTCAAGGTGGATCAAAAACTCATAGACGAGATAAACAGACATACCACTTTCGAGCGGCATGCCTCAACTGTAAGTCAACGAAACGCAAGTGATTCAACATTAGAGCAAAGAAAGAATAAAGCTATCCAATTTATTGAGAAACAAGGCTTTATTATGCTTGACGAATATGCGCAGATTAACCATCTAAGTCGTACCGGCGCCAGCAGAGAACTGAAACTCCTGACCGCTGACCCAACCTCTGGAATAAAGGAAAGAGGAAGAGGATCACATAAAGTGTGGACACTATCAGAATGAAGAATGAAGAGTGAAGAATGAAGAACGCCGAAGGGGTCGCGAGCGGAACGCGAGAACGAAGTGGCAATTTGCTACCGCTGTGTTCGCTAACCGCTAACCACTAACCGCTAACCGCTAAAAAAATATGGAAGACTGGAAAGATAAACTTAGCGCCCTGACGGGTGTTCCTGTGCCAGAAGTCACAGAGAAAGATAGATATGAGGAAGAGGATGATGATCAAATTAAGACACTGCCACCCAAGCAGCAGAAGCTTCGTCTGGCTATGGAGAGAGCCGGCCGGGGTGGTAAGACCGTTACCATCATACGTGGCTTTGTAGGCTCAGAAGATGATATGAACGCCCTCTGCAAACTGCTGAAGCAGAAATGCGGTGTTGGTGGAACAGCCAAGGATGGAGAGATCATAATCCAAGGCGATCATCGCCCTCGCCTACTGGAAATCCTGAAGAGCGAAGGGTACACCCAAAGCAAATAGCCCCCCTTTAAGGGGAATTTTGGTTAGAGGTTAGGGGTTAGAGGTTAGTACAACTATGAACAATGCACTATGAACTATGAATTATGAACTATGAATTATGAACTATGAATTATGAACTATGCACTTTTTTTTGCCTTTTTTCTTAAAAAATGTTTGATTATCAAAACCTTTGTGTATATTTGCAGCGATTAAACCGTAATATTATGAATAATATAATCAACTATTGTGTAGCAAGGAGCAAGGAGCAAGAGATTAGCTCAGACTTCGCCCCAACTCATAGGAATATATACTGAAACACGTGTATAACTATCCTCTTGCCCCTAACCACTTGCCCCTAACCCCTATAAAAAGCCTTGAATAAGAAAACATATTATAGCTAAACCATTATTAACTTAACTAACAAATCACTATTATGAGGAAACAATTACTTTGGACATTCCTAATTGCCCTGATTGGGCTGATAGGAAACAGTATGGGCGTTTGGGCCCAGGAAGTTCCAGAACCTACCGCACAATGGAACTTCAACAATGCGGAAGACCTGATGGCACCCGACAAGGGTAGTCTGAGGATGATTCCTGCTATTTTGGGAGCTAAAAGCATTACGCTTTCTACCCTTAGCGATGCAAAGATTGTGCAGACAGACGGTCCCTCTGCCGAGGAGAAGGCTATACTGGTACCTGCTGCATCTGCCCTGAAGGTAGAACGTGCAGAAGGCGCAGAGGCTTCACAGTCCTACACCATCATGATGGACATCATGGTAACTAATGCCGGACCTTTCGATGGCTTGTTCCAGACAGCCGAGGACAACGGCAACGATGGTGACCTGTTCATCCATGACAGCAAAATCGGTATCGGTTCCTTTACCAGTCCCGGATACTTCGGAAAAATCAATGCAAATACGTGGTATCGCGTGGTTCTTACTTACCGCGACGGTAGTAACATTCTCTATTTAGAGGGCAAGAAGCTTATCTCTTCCGCCCCCGATGCCAATGACCGCTTTAAGATGCAGCCCTTCGGCTTCTATCTGTTCTGCGACGAGGACGGCGAGAAACAGGATACCTACGTTTCACAGGTAGCATTCTGGGAGAAATCGCTTACCGACAGCCAGATAACTGCATTGGGTAGTATCACACCTCCCGTTATAACAGAGATTGCTACTGCCGAGGATTTGGTCAACTTTGCCAGATTCGTAAACGAGGAGAATAGCGAAGCTAATGCTGTTCTGACAGCCGACATCACTCTGACAGAACCTTGGGTGACACCCATTGGTATTGACGGCAAGCCCTATTCTGGTGTATTCAACGGACAGGGTCATAAGATTACAGGCTTCAATGCAACAAGTACAGGTAAGTTCGGACTCTTTGGCGTTACCAGTTCTGCTAATATCAGCAACCTCAGTGTAGATGGTACACTTACTGTAACAACAGGAACAGGATCAGGAATTATTGGATGGTCAACATCCAGTACTATCTCAAATGTACACTCTACCCTTACCATAAATGTTATAGAAGCCGGCACCCACCATGTTGCAGGCGTTGTAGGTTCAGCACAAGGCGGAAACACCATTAGCGGCTGTACCTTTGCAGGCTCAATGGAAGTAGTTACAGGAAACAACGACAACTTTGCAGGCGTTGTATCATACCTTGGAGGCGACCGTGTAGAGTATTGTACCAACTACGGCAGCATCAAATATGCCGACCTGAACTGTGCTGCAGGCGGTATTGCCGGCTACCTCAACAACACGGGCTCTACCATAAAGGGTTGCTTGAACATGGGTTATATATCATGCGATGCATACGAAGGAACTCCCACATTCGGCAGTGCCATCGTAGGTAGGCTGAGGACATTTGATGCAGCAAAACTGACAGGCAACTGCTGGCTTGCAGGTAGCGCCTATGGTGCAGGCAGGAACGATAGCGGAACGGATGCCCTGACAGCCACAAGTTTCACTGACGATCAGTTGGCCACTGGTAAGGTTTGCTACCTGTTGAACGGTGATCAATCAGAAATTGGCTGGTATCAGAATATAGGTAGTGACCAGGGACCTGTGCTGGATGCCACCCACGGACAAGTATATATGGTAGGACGTAAACATTGCAACGGCGATGTCTATGAGGAGTCCACCTATACTAATACACCTACAGAGTTTACTCAGGACGACCACAATATAGTTGACGGATTCTGCGACTATTGCGGACTCTTCTTCGAAGACGGCCTCACACCTAATGCCGACGGCTACTATGAGATTGCCAATGCCAAGCAGCTTACATGGTTTGGCACAAAAGCAAACAAGGGAACTCTTGATGCCAACGCCATACTGACGGCCAATATTGACATGGATGGCGTAACATGGGCTCCCATCGGCAATGAAGCAAAGCCTTATACTGGCACATTTGACGGTAGAGGGTTTGAGATTTCTAACTTTACCCTGACCACAACTGCTAACGATGCAGGTCTGATTGGCGCTGCTGCCAACGGTGCTGTCATCAAGAACTTCACTATACAAGGCAATATTAACAGCACGCACCAGTTTGTCGGTGTTGTCGGCTCAACAAGAGGTGGTACTACTGACATCAGCAACATACACAGTAAACTCAACATCAAGACCACCCAGTCAAGACAAGGCGGTATCCTGGGAAGCAACCAAGGTGGTGGAACAGTAAATATTGATTGTTGTATCTATTCCGGAACCTTTAGTCCAAATGGAGGCAACATTGGCGGCTTTGTTGGACTTGCGCTCAATAGCAGTAGTGCTATAATCAACATCACCAACTGCTTGTTCGAAGGAACAATCGGAGACGGTACGACAGATGGCGATTACGGAGGCATAGTTGGCTACTGTAATTCAGGCAAAGTAACAATCAAGAACTGCCTCTCTGTCGGTAATGTAAACGCTGCAAGTGCCGGTCAGTTCTTCGGTACACTTAACAACAGCAACACCTCCTACGCCGGGAAGAACTATTACCTAAGTGGTGCTACCAAGGGCAAAGGAAGCGGATCAGAGAAGGGAATTATGCCTGAACAAACAGACGAGAACATACTCGCCAACGGCGAGATTACCTGGAAGCTGAACGAAGAGTCATTCATTGATCCCGTTTGGCATCAGATTATCAGTGTGAACACATATCCTGTTCCCTATGGCGACATCTATGGCCTTGTATATCAGACAGACAACGAAGACTACGAGAACGTCGACCCCGATGATCCCTCATCCGTTGCATCCTTCATCAGTTCGTGCATCACCAAAGAGAATGACTTTTTGGAGGAGATTGTAGCATACAAGGGATTACTGGATGCATATAAGACAGAAGTCCAGTCTTGGGAGGATATTACAGAGCTCGACAAGTTCCTTGCTGCCTATAAGGAAGCCAACGAGATTAAGCAAAACATCAAGACATCTGCTGCCAACTATGAAGCCTATGTAAAGACTTGTCAGGATGCAGCCAAGTATATAGAGGACAATAGCTTGGAAGGCGAATGGACTGAGTTCCTTCAGGCTTACCTTGATCCCGATGATGCAATAGAGCCGAACAATGATTATCCCAACGGAAGCTATGCCTTCATCATGGAAAACATGAACCTGGACGATGCAGCCATTGAGGCCGAGATGACCTTTGTGAATCAGATGCTGGAGAATGCCATCGCAGGTGGCATCACATCAGGAACCGAGATAACCCGCTTGATGACTAATCCGGACTTCAAGGACGGTTATGAAGGATGGACTGTTGAATTTGAAGGAGGTAGTGCAAGCGTAGCCGGCAAAACAGAAATCATGCCTATTGCCGAAGGCTTTAACAACAAGATTTTCAAGGCTTCCCAGACACTCAAGGAAATACCCAACGGTATCTATATGACTACTGTCAACGGTCTGTTCCGTGCCGGTACTGATGTTGCATGTCCGTTCTACGCCGGTCAGTTCTATATGAACAATACCTTCAACTATTTCATGTCTCCAGGCGAGGATTATATCAGCCTAGCCGAAGCCGAGATTGGCGAAAACTGCCTCGGAACAGAAGGCGGCGATGCTGAATATACAATTGAATATAGCGTTGTTGGTTATGTTCCCAATGGAAGGAACGGCTGTTCTGTTGCCTTCAATGCAGGACGTTACCTGAACTTCTGTGCAACCGAGGTTACTGACAGCACGCTGACAATAGGAATGCGTAACCTGGCAACTGGTCTTGCCAGTGACTGGATGCCCTTCGGCAACATTCATGTTTACTATCTGGGTAAGGAAGAAGAGGCCAACGAGAAGCTAACGGATGTACTGAACGGTTTCGTTGCCCGCGCCCAAATCATTATAGACTTTAAGTATGATGAATTTGATAAGTTCAACCAGTATCCCAACGTTT
>JAEEGL010357397.1_pt1 | contig 48840 bp, 37 predicted proteins | sample 9134231 | NCBI WGS metagenome assembly JAEEGL01 (sample SAMN16246548, study PRJNA631951) | gut metagenome | biome: gut microbiome; feature: rumen; material: fiber-attached | host: Bos | place: Iran: Karaj | collected 2018-10 | reverse complement strand
GGCCAATCATCAGATTCATGGCGGACGTAAGCATTGGAACCAGCATGTTCCAGCGGCGTCCGCAATGGATTGGCACCAAATGCGCGGCGTATCGCAGATAGCCGCGCCATAGCCAGGCGTATCGCGCAGCGATAGCCGGGCGGGGGCAGACGCGTAACGAGCCGGCAAAAGCGCGCAGCGCTGTGCGGGCGAGTAAGCGTCGAAGGGGGCCGCTGCCCCCGCACACTTTTCCTAGACGAACGGCTGTAAAAATCGTAGAGTCGGCTGCCTCAATACCGAAAATTGGGGCGATGATTTGGGAGTATGCGTATGAATTTGAAATATGCGGTTTATTCGTGCGTGACGGCAGCGAGTCTGGCGTTTTCGTCGCAGGCAATGGCAGTTGATGTCGACCTCAATGCAGTGGAAGTCACGGTGGTGATTGAGTCGTCCGGCAAGACCACAGTCACCGACAGGTTGCATTACAACATTCGCACGGGATCGATGGGCGGGTTTTATTTCGAGAATCCGGCTTTGAAGGATATCGTCTTCAATGGCGGGGAAGTATCGGATAAACTGCGCAAGCGTCAGGAACTGAATATAACGAATGCTGGCAAAAACAGGTGGGATATAACGACATATCCACGCATGCTCGCCGGCGATACATTCTGGACGTTCTCCTACACGGGCAACATCATCGAGGATGGCTATATCGGGCGGACGACGAATCCGGAATACGGCGAAATGTACTTTTTCAGCTGGGCACCGGTACAGTGGGATGAATCGCTGCTTTACCGCGATGTCAAGATTGTGCTGCCGTACAGGGTTTCCGGTCCAACGCTCAGCGACGATGAATTTTACCGCATTGCCGGTTACCGGCGCACCGACGGCATGAAGTCAGGCAGCAAAGACGCGATAATTCTGACGGAACGCAATGTCAACGAACGCAACAAGATCGACTATATCGGCACCGATATTGGGGGACATCAATATCTGCTGACGATGCATGTATATCAGTCAAACGTGAAACCGAAGGAACCGCAGCTGATTCAGTTCTATATCCGCCAGAAAGATATTCAATTTGACCAGAGCGCAATCGCCCAAATGGTCGATGCGGACAGCTTCAATTTCAAATATGGCGACCTCATGTCGAGGATGGGCGGCGCGCTTTTGATCGCATGTATATCGGGAGCGATTTGCGGAGCGTTTGCATTTGGCGGACGCAGACGTCGCGAGGAAGCGGCCCGCAAGATTTTGCGCGAGAACGAGATATCGGTCGAAGTATGGGAAGCCCCGGAAATGCTCGTTGGATCGTACCAGAAGAATGGCAAGATTGTGAAAGATTTGCATCCGATGGAAGTCGGACTGATTCTCGGTATGAATATATCGGATATCATTGGTGCGATTGTACAATCGATGCATGACCAGCACAAACTCGTATTGTTATCGCTCGAACCCATCCGTGCGATCCCCAAAGCCAATGCAGAGCTCGATCCATTCGAGCAGGCGTTTGTCGATATATTCGATGAAACCGGCGCTATCAAAGAGGATCTGCTGCAGGATTTCATGGAAAAGATTCTAACGAAGCTTCAGGAAAAGACGTGGGACTGCGACATTGAAGCAACGCGGGAATACTATCTTGGCCTGATGTATAAGAATCCGAAAGAGACGCGGCGTGCCAATCTCGATTACAACGATCCGGAATCGCCAAATTATCAACCCTACAACCTCGATACGCACGACAGAGAATACTATTGGCAGAACCGCGCATACTGGAGTTATTACAACGGTTATATCGTTGGAACGACACACTATAATCATGGCATATCGAACCAATACAATGTGGGATATGCAAAGTTTTTGCAGTCGTCGGCATGTTTCAACGGCTGCTTTGCGCAGCCCGATTTGTCGGGAGTCTGCCACTCTGCATGTCACTCCGCATGCCACTCGGCCTGTCACTCCGCATGCCATTCGGCCTGTCACTCCGCATGCCATTCGGCCTGTCATTCAGCCTGTGTCTCGGGCGGTGCCCACTAATTGTATCCTTGGAAAGAGGTGAATACCATGTTATCAACGACCGAAATCATTATACGCATCGCCATAATGATCGCCGGAATATTCCTGCATCAGCTGTTTCCATCCAATATACCGCTGCTCATCATTGGTGCCATTCTCATCTTCATCGCGCCCATCAGCATGTACAAGAAATATGAACAGCGCATCTATGAAGATCCGGCCAATACAACCGTAGGTGAATGGCGCGATATTCCCGAAGCAAAACTCAGAGAACTTCTCGATATCATTCCCCATGTCTCGTCTGTTTCAAGCGGCGGCGCAAGCCGCTGGTCAAACATCGGCGGACTGGTCATCTACATTTTCGTCATCATCTGGGTTGCGGTGCAGATTGGCGTCCTGCTTGTTGCAGAAGAGGTAGTGTCTGCCGTGACACTGGTGGATATCGTGATGTGCCTCATCAACATTTACCGCTTCTATGGTGGTTCACTCAAAGCGCATCCGGTTTCTTTGCAAGCCGATGCACTCTCGCAGTTTGTCGATTTCCCCCTTCCCGACGGGTTTTCAAAGAAGTTTCAGGCACATATCGTCAAAGATGTAAACGGCGATCCCGATATTCTCAACGTCCGCATGCAAATCCAGCCCAACGATCCCATCTCGGGACTGCTCTGCATGATGACCACTATCTCGCGCACCAATGTCAAAGGCAACAACTATCCTTTTGCCTATTTCGTCATCGTCTTTGGCGGCACTGCTTTCCACAATCAATCCACAGAGTTTGTCAACGACCTTAAAACCATCATCTTTTCCGGGAATGCTTCATATACACTTGAAGAAAACATCAACGACGGCAACTCGGTTCTGGTCATACTGCCCAGAAAACCAAAGTATTCGACGGGTTATAATGAATGTGAACAACTGTGTAACATCATGGCCGAATGCTGCAGACTCTGTATCAGCAAGCGCAGCGAGATCGAAGCCATCGCCATTCCCCCAACCAAAAAGTAGATATGTCAATATTTGAAATATTTACACTGCTCGGCGGCGTCGGACTCTTTTTATACGGCATGTCCATCATGTCGACCGGTCTCAAGAACGCCGCCGGCGAGAAACTCGCTTCGATACTGGAGCATGCGACATCCAACCGGTTCGTCGCTGTTTTCGTTGGCATTCTGGTCACCATCCTGGTTCAAAGTTCATCGGCCACCGATATGATGGTGATCGGCTTCGTCAATTCCGGTCTGATGACGCTCGTTCAGGCCATCGGCGTGATTCTGGGTGCCAACATCGGCACCACGGTCACCGCACAGATCACCGCATTCAACCTCGGTCTGTATGCGCCTGTGATTCTGTTCGTCGGCGCATGCATGCACCTGTTCCTCAAAACGAGCACCACCAAGCACATCGGCACGATTATCCTTGGTTTCGGTATGCTGTTCGTCGGCATCGCCATCATCAAAACCGCGATTGCGCCGCTCGCTCAAAGCTCGGAATTCATCCACTTCCTCAAAAACCTCGACAATCCGGCGATTGCGGTCATCTTTGGCATTGCATTCACCGCCATGCTTCAAAGCTCATCATCGTCTACGGTTATCTTCCAGACGTTCGCCATCGAAGGCCTGCTCACATTCGAAATGACGGTCTACCTCATCATCGGCGCAGCCATTGGCGCGGTTATGCCCAATTTTCTGGCATCGCTCACGACCAACCGCAACGGCAAGCGCACCGCACTGCTCAATCTGCTCTTCAATTTGATTCGTGCTGCGCTGCTCATCACGCTCATCAACGTATTTCCGCAGTTTCTGTCGTGGATTAAAGCGCTTTCGCCCGGCGATGTGGGCCGCCAGATCGCAAATGTGCACACGATTTTCGCCATCGTCGCCGTCATGGCGGTGCTGCCGTTCACTAAACGTCTCGTCCATCTCACGCAGGTGATTCTGCCCGTCAAACCCGAAGAAACGCGCAAAATCCGCGACCGTCAGCTGCTTTATATGGTCAAAAACGACAAGCTGCCTGCCGCCATGGCCTTGCAGCAAGCCAAACTCGAAATCGTCCGCATGGGCCGAATCGCCCGCGACAACATGAAACTCGCCATCGACTGTTTCTTCAACCCCGATCCGAAACTCGCCGAAGAAGTCGAGGACGTCGAAGACACCATCAACTATCTCAACCACGCCATCACCGACGCGCTCGTTGGCCTGCGCGCCCTCGACATGTCACAGCGCGAACTCAACCGCGTCTCGAAACTGATGATGGTTGTCACCGATATCGAGCGCTTGGGCGATCACGCCGAAAATATCGTCGAATACTCCGCCCAGCTCAAAAAAACGCACATTTCCGAAGACGCGCGCAAAGACCTTCAAAAAATCGCGACCGCATCGATGGTGACCATCGATCAGTGCCTGTTTGTCTTTGAACACGAAAACTTCGATCTGCTGCAGCAGGCCGAAGCCAACGAGCAATACGTCGACGCGCTGCAAATCAAAATCGTCAACAACCACCTCGATCGCCTGCTCCACTCGCAGTGCGAGCCGCTTGCGGGCGTCATCTTCACCGATATGGCCAGCGATCTCGAACGCTGCTCGGATCATGCCATCAACATCGCATTTGCGCTGCACGACTACGACTATCTGGCCAATCACGTGTATACATTGAATTAATAGTATGCACGGCTATTGGCTGCGCTGCAGCCAATACGCCGGTGCTGCGCGGCTATTTCATACGCCGCGCAAAAAAAAGAGACGTGCCGCAGCACGTCTCTGCCCGCTATTGGCCGCCGCGCGGCCAATACGCGTGCGGTATTCGCACCATTCTATCGACAGCCTGCCACAGGCGCAGCCTTTCCCGTAAACCGCGTATAGAACTCCGGTGTGAGCCAGATCGTCTGGTTTTCAATCACCGAAATATCGCATTTATCGGGCAGAAAATGCACTTTGAATGTATTTTTGCTCACCGTTGAATCGTCCTGCAGCTCGGAAGTGCATCTGATTTGTGATAACACGGTCGGGAATGCAATAACATATGCAGGATGCCAGTCACCTTCGTAACAAAAGATGCCTTCAAGCAAGCTTCTGTCGCGAATTTCGCGCATCAGATACGCATTGTATCCATCCGACTGATAGAAACTATCCCCAGGTTCTCTATTGCTATCATCTGAATTATCGGCAGTGCGAATCTGTTCCGTCACGACCGAAACGCGTCTGACAGTACAAATACATTCGATGCCGCGCTTGGCGCGCTGTTCAGCCAGGCGTCTTTCTTCGGCCTCGCGGCGCTCGCGGGCTTTCCGCTCTTCTTCCTCGAGTTTCTTAATCATGCGCGCACGGCGCTTTTCCAGACGCCGTTGTTTAAATGCAAGGCGGCTGCTGTGCAAACGCGATCCGATTTTTGTATTTCTATACCACAAGCCCAGGCGTGTGCGCGGCGGATAATCGATGACCACGTCGTTGTACTGAATCTTGCGATATTTCTTCGACAAATCATACGCTTCGCGAATCGCCTGACGCAGTGCATGAATATCGGCAGGACGATGTTCGGGATTGCTTGCCAGCAGTTTGTCGAGCAAATCGACCAGTGCTTTGGTCGTTTTCGGCGCTTTTTCTTCGATGACCGGATGGAACTGCATCTGGAACAATTCAACCGGAATTTCGTAAGGGAACACGCCGGTTATCAGGTGCAATACAGTCGCCCCAAGGCCATAGAAATCCGAGCGAACCGACACTTCACCCTGCAGCTGTTCGGGCGCCATATAGCCAAATGTGCCCGCGATGGTCGAACCGCTCGACTGTTTATGGGCGTTGTCCACAGCACCAAAATCGATAAGCCACACCCGGGTTTCGTCGTTTTTTGGATTTCTGGGATAATACAATATATTTCCAGGCTTGATATCGCGGTGAACGATTGCCGGAATATACTGTGTTTCGAGAGCAAGCAGAATTTCGCTCACTTTGTCGAGTATTTCGAATGCCTCTTCCTCGCTGAATATCTTGCCTTTTTCAAGCAGCTGTTCAAGCGAAGGGTGCGGTATATATTCCTGAATGATATAACCCGTCAGATCTTTGGTGATACTTTTATAACAAACGGGCACACCGCGAACGCTCACCGACTGCAGCACTTCGGCCTCGCGCTGGAACAGCTCAAAAGCTTTGAAATCCTCGACGAACTTGAGTTCCTTAATCGCGACAAACAACGCATTTCGTCGATCTTTGGCGAGCCACGTGCGACCATTGGCACCTTCGCCAAGAAGCTTCACATAGCGGTAAGACATGTTCAGAATCGACGGTGTCACCAGTTCCACGTCGTTGGTTTCTTCCTGCTTTTTGCTGGATTCGGCCTGAGCGGCGCGGGATTCTTCTGCAGTATCCTGGGTTTCCGGTGCTGATTTTTCTAACATTAAATCGCTCATTATCTTATCCCCTTTGTGCGGCAATACAAATTCACTTTGTTCACAAGCGTTGCCTGAGTCTGTTCGATTTCCTTAAACGGGAAGGGATAGGGAATACTCATCACGTCGGAATTATCAGTCGGATTGATATAGTAAAGGATCGGAATGGGTGTGCCGGATTCCAGGCCCTCGGTCTGATGGTTATAGATCGTCACTTCGTGCACCAAATCGTCGGCGCTCGCATCATCGGGCGGATTAAACCGATACCTCAGTCTGAACGGCACACGGGATTTCGACGTCAGTGCCTTGGAAACAGTCACCTCGCGATACTTCTGCGGCACAGGGATATCTTCGAAATCGACGATCGTCGCAATGGCCTTGCGACCAAACTTGAGCAGCGTCAGTATGGGGATATCTTCCTGCTGTTCGTAATCGCAAACCAGCGCCAGCTGTTCAGGCACAGTGCATCTCTTGTATTCAGAAAGACGGGCATCGGCCTGCTTGCGGTTGCCACGAATGGTAAACAGGCAATTGAGCAGATCGATCACCATCACCAGCAGGAAAATGCCCATAATGCACATCAAAACGATACCGCTGAATTCTACTTTTTTCACCAACGAAGCGAATATGCCCAGCGGAATCAGTCCAAAGAACAGCCCCAGCATAAGGCTGTTGCGCATTCTCGATTTGAGATATGGAGCATCGTTGAGTTTTTCGAGATTGATGACGGTATTGGCAAATGCATCGGGCACATGCCGGGGCATTTTTTCGTCCAGCTGCATCCACAAATCGAGATTTCCCGGCTGATTGAATGCATTCACCTGCGACAGCTTCTGGTTGAGCTTCTCCTCATCCAGCGTTTTTTTATCGTCGTCGAAAATATAGATATCGTTGGCAAAGTTATTAAAAATTTCCTTGAGTTTTTTATAGTCGCAAAGCCGTGTTTCGGGCTTGGGATCGAGCATCTGGTGCAAAACCATGACGATTGGCCGGGGCACATTTTCCAGATAGGGATCGATAATGAGCCTGAAATCGGCGGTGCGCATATCGGCTGGCTCGACACCGCAAAGCATATAAACGATCGTCGCGCCCAAAGAATAGATATCGCTTGCCGGAGTCGGACGTCCCACGAGCTGCTCGGGCGGCATATAGCCGTATGTACCAGCGACCGTCGATCCGCCCTTTTGCACCTTCGGATTGGCAACTGCACCAAAATCGATAAGATAGGGATCGAAATCGTCCGAATCGGCCATCGGCTTCATGATGATGTTATTCGGCTTGATATCGCGGTGAATAATCGGGGGATTGTGTGCATGCAAACGTTCGAGCAGCCCCACCAGATCGCAGGCCATCTTGAATATGCGGCTCACCGTAAAGCGAAATCCTGCATTGAGCATAAACTGCAGCGATCGTCCCTCGATGAGTTCCTGAACGATATAGGCTGCAGGTGCATCGGGATGCAGGAACTCCAGTGCCTCATAGAACTCCGCAACGCCATGCTCATGAATCGTCTCCAGCACATCGGCCTCGCGGTGGAATAAATCGTACTCTTTCCAGGTATTCACCGAATCGATGCGCAGGCGCTTCACTGCGACGATTTTGCCATCCGACAGCCTTTCGGCCCGATAGACATTGCCCTGCGTACCACCGCCCAGTTTCTCGATAAACCGGTAGCGATCCGCCAAATCGTTTGGTGTCTTTACGCTTTTGTTATGATTGTCACCCATTTCTATCCTCTCCGTGCCGTTCATCCGGCCAGCAAAACGCCCCAAAATACCACAGTTTACAAGGCAGGTGAAAGATAAACAGATTATCACAATAAATGCGCATAATGGTTCACCACATGGCGATACATAACATTTGACACTCTAAACGCAAGCTCCTGTCTCCAGGCTCCAAACCATAGGCAGTCTGTATCCACACGCCTACCACAGAGCCTAAAAAAACCCACGTTTCACTTGCCACTTTCTCCAAAGCGATTAGTATGCGCGACGCCCGACAGGCGGTGCGAGATGTCGCACATGTGGGTGCAATTTGACACAATTCAGAGGTGAGCAATGGCCTGGCAATATAGCGACAAAACGAAGATTTTGTTCATGAATGCAGTAAATGGCAACGACAAGAGCCATTTTGGAACGATCGAAAACCCCGACGGCTTTGGAGAGCATGGATCGATTGCATGCGGCGATGCCATGCAGTTTTTCTTCAAAGTTCGCAAGGGCGCGACCCCCATCGAAGATGTGATTATCGAAGCCAAATACTCCACTTTTGGCTGCACAAGCGCCATTGCTTCGAGCGAAGCGCTTTGTGAAATCATCGAAAAGGGCGAATATACGCCCATCCAGGCGCTCAAGATTCGAAACGAGGATATCGTCAAGTTTTTGGAAGGTCTTCCCTCGCAAAAGATCCATTGCTCGGTAATGGGCGCCGAAGCACTCGAAGCTGCAGTCGCAGACTGGGCCGAAAAGCGCGGCGTCGATCTCGAAGCTTTGGGCATCCATCTCGACATCAAGGAAGACGAAGGTTCGCGCCTTGTGTGCACATGCTTCAATGTGACCGAAGCCGAGATCAAGCGCAAAATCGTCGAACTCAACCTGCATACCATTGAAGATGTGATTGGCGCTCTCAAAGCAGGCGGTGCATGTGGATCGTGCCAGCATGCGCCCGGCGGCATCCAGGATTTGCTCGACGAACGCTGGGGCGCACAAACCGAACAAGCCCCCAAAACCGAACTCGATGCTTCGGGCAAGCCAAAACTCTCGCCATTCCAGCTGTCAAAAAAGATCGAAGCTGTCATCAAATCGGATATCGAACCCATGCTCGCCGCAGATGGCGGCAGCATCGAGATTATCGATATCAAAGAGAATCTCATCTACGTCGAACTCACCGGTGCCTGTGCATCGTGCCCCGGTGCAAGCGGCACCATCCAGTATGTCGTTGAAAAGAAATTGCGCGAAACCGTAGACGATTCCCTCAGAGTCATTCAGATTTAGGTCAAAATAGCCATGATATATCTCGATAACAACGCCACGACAAAGGTTTACAAGGAAGTCATCGATGCGATGCTGCCCTATTTTGGCGACATCTACTTCAATCCAAGCTCGATGTACGAAGACGCCAAGAAATCTGCTGCAGCCCTTGAGCAATCGCGGGAAACGGTCGCACATTTCCTGAACGCCGAGAAGTCGTCTGAAATTCTGTTTACATCGTGTGCGACCGAATCCAATTCAACCGCCATTCGCGGTGCTGCGATGGCAAATCCAGCGCGCCGCCACATCATTACGTCCGAAGTCGAGCATCCGGCGGTTTTGGCGCTTTGTGAAGAACTCGAGCGCGAAGGTTACGAAATCGATCGAATCGGCGTGAACGAAAAAGGCGAAATTGATCTGAAAGCGTTTGTAAAAGCGCTGCGCCCCGGACAAACACTGATGGTCTCACTGATGTATGCCAACAATGAAACCGGTGTCATCTTCCCGATCGAACGTCTGGCCAACATTACCAAATCGACCGATCCCCATATTCTGTTTCACACCGATGCCACCCAGGCTGCGGGAAAAGTCAAACTCGACATGCAGAATGCATTGCAAAACGTCGACTTTTTATCATTCTCCGGCCACAAGATGCACGCGCCCAAGGGCGTTGGCGTGCTATATATGCGCACCGGCGCGGCATGCCGTCCGTTTTTGTACGGCGGACATCAGGAGCGCGGCCGCCGCGGCGGCACCGAGAACATTCCCTACATCGTCGGTCTCGCAAAAGCCTGCCAGATTGCCGAACAAAACTACGATAAAGTCGCCGATCTGGTAAAACTGCGCGATAAGCTCGAAGACGGACTCACCCGCATTCCCTACGTCGTCATCAACGGCAAAGGCGCTGATCGCATGCCGGGAACGACCAATGCCGCATTCCACTATATCGAAGGCGAAGGCATCCTCTATCAGCTCGATCTGGAGGGCGTCTGTGCTTCGAGCGGTTCGGCATGCACCTCGGGTTCGCTCGATCCTTCACACGTGCTGCGCGCGATGCATGTACCCTTTACCGCAGTTCACGGTTCCATTCGATTCAGCATGAGTGACGAAACGACCGAAGCCGATATCGATCACGTCGTCGAAGTCATGCCCAAAATCGTTGCCAACCTGCGCAAGCTCTCGCCCTATTGGGACAACGTGAACCAGTGCCCCAAAGATAAGGATCTCATCGTCGAAAAGATGTAGAGCCATCCGTTCTTTCGCGGATGCGCCCGACCCTAAACTAACCGCAGGAAATCTATAGATTTCCTGCGGTTAATCGACACAATATTTCAAATTTGGCTCGATATCAGCGGTATCAAAGATTTCGCGCGTCACGCAGCCGCGCATCCATCGATCGGCTTCGAACCAGCGATTCAGACGCAGATAGTTCTTGGAATAGCCGTACCAGCAGTTCTGATCGCTGCCTTTTTCGCAAATATTCTCCCACAGCACCTCACATTGCTGTCCGACGTTGTTCGACAGCCGCTGCCGGCGAATCTCGCCAATCAGCGCTTCGGCTTCATACCAGCGTTTGTGCTTGAGCTCGGGCGAAATCTGATTGGGCAGCGAAGCTGCAATGGTGCCGGGTCGCGCAGAAAATCTGAATAAATGCACATCATCAAAAGATGCCCGCCGGATAAAGTCGATGGTTTGCTGCCACATTTCATCGGTCTCTCCGGGAAATCCGACGATGAGATCGGTAGAAATCCGGACGTTTGGAATCTCGCTGCGAATCGCAGCAATTTTGTCGAGATAGCCATCGATTGGGGTGCGCCGTTTCATCGCGGCGAGCACATCATCACTGCCGCTTTGGACGGGGATGTGGAAATGCGGGCAAAGCCTTGAATCGTGCCACAGCGACCACAATTCCGGGCGTGTATGCCAGGGTTCAATAGAGCTGAGGCGCAGCCGCTGAACCTGTGTATGATCGAGTATATCGCGGATTAAATCGTGCAGCCGCCGATCACCTTCTTTCCATGCGCCGACCTGAACGCCGGTGAGCACGAATTCCTTTTCGCCCAGCGCAATACAGGTGTTGATTTCGTCCAGAATCTGTCGGGAAGGCAAGCTAACCTCGCGGCCGCGCGCCAGGCGCACCGAACAATAGGTGCACTGATTGTTGCAGCCGTCTTCGATCTTGATGAAGCTGCGCATGCGCAGACGGTATTTCGGGGATTCTGCACTATTCTGCTGCTGGTTCGACAGGTATAGCCGGATGGCATCCAGAATGATTTGAGTGGCCTGGGGCTTGTCTTTCCGCAGGATGCGCACGATTTGAACATCATCTTCGGCTTTTGAAGCGACATCGTCGTCATCGACCGGATTCTCGCCGGCTTCCATCAGATCGACCGCGCATCCCATCAGCACGAGCATCCGCGGACCGGTAGCAGCCAATTTTCGCGCGCATTTTCTGGACTTCCGCATGGCTTCGCTGGTTACGCCGCAGGTGTTGAGCACAATGATATCGGGTTGATCGTCGAGCGTGACCATTTGGTGACCAGATGCGACCAAAGCTCTGGCAATATGCTCATTTTCGGCTTCGTTTAAGCGACAGCCCAGGTAGTGAAACGCGATTTTCATAGGCAGCATGCGGGCCCGCGCGTATGCAATAGCGCGGGCGGCCCGGTGTATGGGGCGTCAGCCCCATAGCCGGGCGAGCGAGAAAAAAACAAGAGAGCGTAAAGGGAACGTCTTTGGCAACAAGCAAAGGCGCGGCTTTAGCCGAAAACGAGTTCGATGACTTCGTCGATAGTGCTGACGGGGTGGAATTGAATGTCGTCGCGGACGGCTTGCGGAACGTCGTCGAGATCGCTCAGATTGCGTTTGGGCAGGATGATGGTGCGGATGCCGGCGCGGTGCGCGGCGAGCACTTTTTCGCGGATGCCGCCCACCGGGAGCACATTGCCTCGCAGCGAGATTTCGCCGGTCATCGCGAGCGTTCCCGGCACTTCGACCGATTTGAACAGGCTGAGGAGCGCCGTAAATATGGCGACGCCAGCCGACGGTCCGTCTTTGGGCGTGGCTCCGGCGGGCACGTGCACGTGAACATCGCGCGTCGAGAAATACTCAGCATCCAGGCCGAGTTTTTCGGCATGCGAGCGAATCAGCGTCATCGCGGCGCGAATGCTTTCCTGCATCACGTCGCCCAACTGCCCCGTCAGAACCAGATTGCCTTTGCCCGGCATATCGGTCGTTTCGATAAACAAAATATCACCGCCATACTGTGTCCAGGCGAGCCCAGTCGAGATGCCCGGCATGCGCGATTTCTCGACAGTATCGAATTCGAATTTCTTTTTACCGATGTAGTTTTCGAGGTTGCGGGCCGTCACCGAAACGCGGATGCGCTTCTTGCCTTCCTCGCGGCCTTCGACAATTTTGGCGGCCACTTTGCGGCATACCGCTGCCAGACGCTGCTCCAGCTGACGCACACCCGCTTCACGCGTATAGTTCGATATTATCTCACCAAGCGCTTCGTCTGATATGGCAATCTGTGATTTGAGGATGCCGTGCGTTCCAAGCAATTTGGGAATCAAATGTTCAGTGGCTATATGCATTTTGTCGACATGCGTATAGCCGTGGATTTCGATGATTTCCATGCGGTCACGCAGTGGCTGCGGAATCGTGTCGAGCGTGTTGGCCGTCGTCATGAACAGCACCTGCGAGAGGTCGATCGGCGTTTCGATATAGTTATCGACAAATGCATGATTTTGCTCGGGATCGAGCACTTCGAGCAATGCGCTCGATGGATCGCCGTGAATATCGTGCGCAAGTTTGTCGATTTCGTCGAGCATAATCACAGGATTCATGGTCTGCGCACGGCGCAGCGCCTGCACAATGCGCCCCGGCATACTCGCGACATACGTCCGGCGGTGTCCGCGAATCTCCGACTCATCGTGAATGCCGCCCAGACTGATGCGCTCGAATTTGCGCCCCAATGCGCGCGCTACCGACTTTCCAATGCTCGTTTTGCCGACGCCCGGCGGACCGTACAGACACAAAATCGGCGCTTTCAAATCCTTTTTCAGCGAGATAACCGCGAGATACTCGAGCACGCGCGCCTTCACATCTTCAAGACCATAGTGGTCTTCGTCAAGGATTTGCCGTGCGTCGTGCAGATTGATGTGGTCTTCGGTCCGCTTGTGCCAGGGCATATCGAGCAGGGTTTCGATATGTGAACGTCCAACCGAATATTCTGCACTTGCCTGCGGCATATATGACAGCCGTTTCCATTGTTTCAGGCAATAATCGATGACGACCTGATCTGCATCCATCGATTCAATTTGTTTCCTGAGTTCCTCGGTATCGTTCTCGGGTTCCTCGCCGATTTGTTCTTTCAGCGCTTTGATGTGTGCGCGCAAAAAATAATCGCGCTGTTGCTTGTCGAGATCGGTTTTTACCTTGTGCGCGACATCTGCGACCAGGCGCGCGACCTCAAACTGCCGAATCATGATATCGAGCAGATTTTGCAAGCGTTTGCGCACATTGGTTTCGCACAGCAGCTCGGCGCGCTGCTCGAAAGGCATATCGATTTGTCCGGCCAAAAAGTCGGCGAGCAGCCCCGCGTCCTGCGTTTGATCGATGATGCGAATGATCTCTTTTGGATCCTGGCCGTTTACCGGGTGATCAAACATCTTTCGGCCATATTGCCGCACGGTGCGCAGCAGATTATGGTCGTCATAAACCGCCTCACCAATAATCGCGAGCTGTTCCTCTGCGACAGGTGTTGAGCGCGCGCGAAAGATATCGAAGCTCTCGTCTTTGGCAATCGAAACCGGCGCGACGCGCTGGATTCCCCGCATCGACACCTGATACGGACCATTCTCATCGCGATGACTAATCTTGATGATGCGCACATAAGTCGCGACGTTGTAATAGGATGATAAATCGTCGGCTTTAAACCGGCGTCCGCCGCGAACAGAGGGCCGAATCGGCAGCAAAATCATGTGCTCCTTTTCGCGCATTGCCCGCGTAATCACCTGAATCTGCTGCTTGTCGGTTATCGTCATCACGATAAAAGTCGCCGGAAACACAATGACATCGCGGGTAGGAAACACCGGAAGATTCCTGAACTGCGGCGGAAGTTTATCGTCTTCGATGGTAAAAATCGTATTTCCCTGAGAATTATCAACGATTTTTATCGAAGTATCTTTCTTTTTGTCGTCCTGTGATTGCATGTGATTCTCCAGCGTGAGAGATTTCGACGTGATTCGCGCCAGCCGACGCAACCCCTACAGCTTAATCACTTGAAATCATTTGGCAATGCGGTTTTGCCTACATACAGACACATAGACGATTAAAGCGAGCATACAAGCGGGTTTTTCAAGCCACAAAAAAGTAAACAAAGCTGTACGAGTTTAGAGCTCACGGCCGCAGGCCGTCCAAAAGAACTGTAGGAAAAGTATAGCTTATCTACTTGGCAGGTTCCTGCATCTCGGGCACGAGCAACTTCATCGCCGCGCGAACGCGCGCATTATCCTGACAATCCCTCAGCGGCCTGAGCGTCTCGATTTGCGCGCGGATCCAATCCAGCGCAACGGGATGCAGCTTGCCCACATAAATCTTGGGATGAACCGTCCGATCCATGTGCTCCTCGTTAAACCCGAGCTCCTCGAACAGCTTCTCGCCCGGTCGGATTCCCGTAAATTCGATGGGAATATCGCGTTCTGTCTTGCCGCTGAGACGAATCAAATCGCGCGCAAGATCGACGATTTTAACCGGTTCCCCCATATCCAGCACAAAGATCTCGCCGCTGTGCGCCATCGTTCCGGCCTGCATCACGAGCTGTGCGGCTTCGGGAATCGTCATAAAATAGCGCACCATATCGGGATGCGTCACAGTGAGCGGACCGCCATTGGCGAGCTGCTGCCGGAACAAGGGCAGCACAGAACCTGTCGAACCGAGTACATTTCCAAAGCGGACGCCGCAAAACCGCGTCTTATTCAGCGTCGACATGCCCTGAATATACAATTCGGCAATGCGCTTGCTCGTACCCATAATGCTCGTCGGATTCACGGCCTTGTCGGTCGAAATCATCACGAACGCCTCGCAATTGTGTTTCACAGCCATCTCGGCCATCAAAGCCGTGCCTTCGACATTGTTGCGAATCGATTCACCGGGATTGTATTCGAGCATCGGCACATGCTTATATGCCGCCGCATGAAAGATAACCTGGGGCGTGCATTCCTCGAAAATCTCATCGATGCGATCTGCATCACAGATATCGGCAAGCCTCGGAATGATGCGGGTTGTCGTCGTTTTTCCCTTCAGCTCGCGCTCGATTTCGTACAAAAACAATTCACATCGTTCGAGCAAAACGAGCTCCGCAGGCTCAAATGCCAGCACCTGCCTGCACATCTCGCTGCCGATCGAGCCGCCCGCGCCCGATATCAAAATGCGCTTGCCGTTCAAAAACTTCGAAATCTCGGCCTTATCCAACTGCACCGGATCGCGGTGAAGCAAATCCTCGACCGAAATCGTGCGCATCCGGCCGATATCCACCGTTCCCGACAAGATATCGTCCATGCGCGGCACGATCCGCGTCTTGAGCGGGATCTCCGCACAGGCATTAAAAATCCCGCGCACCTTGCCCGATTCCGCCACAGCCTCGGTCAGCACAGCCTGATCGATGTGATATTTCTTCGCAATCTCAACGATCTGCCCCGTATTCCCCAGCACCGGCACATTCGAAATCCGGCGCGACTGCTCCTCGACATTGTCCGAAATGATGCCAACGACCAGAATCCCCAGTTCCGGATGAATGCGCACCGAATCGATAATCTGTTTGCACGTCGTCCCGTCGCCAATCAGCAGCGTCCGGTCTTCGGCCACAAGAATATGGTTGCTATGGCTCTTTTTGCGCAGCTCGCTCTCAAAAACCATGCGCCGCAGCACGCGCACGCCGATGCATCCGAGCACAGCCAGACACAGATTCATCACGATCACGCCCCACGGCAAAATCACGATCCGCGTCTTCCAATCCACCGAAGTGCCAACAATAATGCGCTCAATCACAAACGGCAGATGGGCGAGCACAAGCGCGATCAAAATCCGGCGGACATCCGCCATCGACACAAACCGCCACGCACCGCGCGTCGCCCCCGCCAGCACCATCGCCGCAATCTCACAGATCACAAAAAACGGCCAGTGCACGGCCATCACGAACCACCAAAAGGCGTCCGGCGAAAAATCAAATCGAATAAAAAAAGCTGCCGCAAGCGCAAAAGACAGAACAATACTATCCAGCAAATATCGGGCAATCGTATATCGGTTAGGCAGTCGCATATGCTCAAATCACTAAAATTGCATTTGTTTATATGTATGTTTTTTTGGGGGGCAGCGGCCCCCCACGCCGCTATTTGGGACACAGACGCGTTTTGGCGCGTCTGTGTCCCAAATACGCGTCGCCCCCCTCTGCGGGGGTTCCCCCCGCAACGCCCCGTTTGGAGCGCTCCAAATCATCCAAGATATTTCTTTACCGCATCGATCACAAACGTCTGATCATCGTCTGTCAGCGAACTGCCCGATGGCAGGCAAATGCTGCGGTTGAAGATCTCCTCGCACACAGCACCGCCCACACATTCAAACGGTTCAAATACGGGCTGCATGTGCATGGGCTTCCACGCATGACGCGATTCGATGTTCTCCGTTTCGAGCAATAGCCGCAATTCTTCGGGCGATTTTTTGATCACGTTTGGATCGAGCGTCATCACCGTCAGCCACTTGTTCGAAACCGCATCCCCGGGTTCCGGCATAAAACCAATGCCTTCGATATTGCCCAGTTCTGCCATATAGCGGCGATTAATTGCACGGCGGCGTTCAAAATGCTTATCGAGCACCATCATCTGCCCGCATCCGACCGCAGCCAGAATATTGCTCAAACGATAGTTGTAGCCGATGGTGAGATGATGATAGCAGGGCCCCGGTTCCCGCGCCTGGGTCGCCAGAAAACGCGCACGCTTCACAATGCTTTCATCTTTTGAAACGAGCGCACCGCCGCCCGATGTCGTGATAATTTTATTGCCGTTGAACGAGAATCCGCTCACCTTGCCAAATGTGCCGCAGCGTCTTCCAAATCGGGTTGAACCAAGGGCTTCGGCACTGTCTTCCAAAATCGGAATCCCATAGCGGCCGCAAATCTTCTCGATCCGATCGAAATCGGCACAAATGCCATACAAATCGACGACCACAACGGCCTTTGGAAGTTTCCCGGCCTTATCATCTTCTTCGAGTTTCTGCGCGAGCAAATCGGGATCCATCTGCCAGCTGTCGCGCTCCGAATCGATAAACACCGGTTCCGCATTGCAATAGCGGATCACATTGCACGACGCACTGAACGTAAAATCCGAGCAATAGACGCGATCACCCGAGCCAATGCCCATGGTGAGCAGCCCCAGATGCAGCGCGCTTGTGCCCGATGCCAGCGCACACACATGCGAATCCAGATACGCACCCAATTCCTGCTCAAACCGGTCGACAAAAGGCCCCAATGGCGCAATCCAGTTCGATGCAAATGCTTCTGATACCAATCTTTGTTCTGATCCGCCCATATCCGGCGGCGATAAAAAAATTCTTTCTCTCATCACACAATCTCCCAAAATAAGCGACAATATCGCCCGCATATCAAATTCCTACATATACCTACAGAAACGCATTTTTTCAATACAGATACAACTCTAAATATTTACAGACCACGCATTAAATTGATATATTAGGGAGGGTTTGTGCATGTGTGCACTTTGTCTGGCTTTTTGCAGGAGTGTTCCAATGACTGAATCAAGAAAAATGCAGCGACGTGGCTTTACGCTCGTCGAACTCGTTGCCGTCATCTGCATCCTTTCGATTCTGGCAACACTCGCCCTCGTCGTATACAGCCGTGTCGCCATCGACAGATACGACGCCGAAGCCACAGCTACACTCAATGCGCTTGGCGAACAATCGCTCATTTTAATGAGCGACTGGGGTGTTGGCACCCAGGGTATAACCGCCGGTTGCATTGATCTGAGCGTCGCCGGCGCCGGCCTTGACGGCGGCGCAGTTGCAGGTGTGAGCACAGCCGGTGCCGCACTCGGATACAAAATTGACGGTCCTCAGCACTGGTTCTATCAGGCTTGTTTCGGCACCGATAACGGCACCGAAATCTACCTGGTCAGCGCACACCGAATCACGCCTTCGGGAAATCAGCGCGTGCTCATCAGCGGTTCCGGGTTTTCGGCACCGGTCGTTGCCTATACCGGTGAAACCGGATTTGGAACGGTGGCGTTCGAAACGCCTTCCACAAAAGCCATCACCGCATGGAACCGCGACAAAAGCACTTCGATGAGCCCGAGCGGAGACTAGCGCAGATGCCCCCGGCAAATCCCTTGTTCTGCCCTCTGATATATGGAGTTTACAATGAAATACCGCGGATTTACACTCATTGAGCTCATGATTGTCGTCGTCATTATCGGCATTCTGGCTATGGCCGCAGTCCCTCTCTATAACGGCTATATCACCGAGGCAGCGCACGCCGAAGCCACCACGACGATGGCCGATATCGCCACCAAAGAAGAAGCCTATCACTCCACATGGCACGAATATCTCGGCATCAGCAACGGCTATAAAAAACAGGATATCGGCACCAAAAGCCCTCAGGTTGGCACCGCCAACGATAACTGGTTCAAACTCGGATACAATGCAGCTGCCACCGCAGCTCAGGGCGGCTTGTTCGGCGGCCCCATGTACTTCAGATATACGGTCGCAGTTCCGGATACCAACGACAGCTACATCATCTGTGCGCACCGGCAAAAGCCATCACTCGGCGGCGCCAGCGATGAATTTGCAAAGCTCACAAGTGCCAATCGCCGATCCGTTATCTTTGCCGATGGTGAGCTCACCGACTGCGCTGCACCAACAGAATAATCCGTACTTTTTTCCAGCCCTTTGGGCTGGAAAAAAGTTGGGGAAATGTAAAGAAAAATGCCCCTGTCCCCCCGGTAGCTAACGCAACCGGGGGCTATTAATATTAAAGCCCTCCGGGCTTTGGGGCAGGGGCATACCAAAGAAAAATGCCCCTGTCCCCCCGGTAGCTAACACAACCGGGGGCTATTATTATTAAAGCCCTCCGGGCTTTGGGGCAGGTCATACCAACTTTTGGGCAGATTCATACCATAAGATAACTGCGGTCCCGCTGGTGCCTCAGACTCGAATACTTGCCTAAATCGCTGGATGTGATATACAGTGCACAGGTATTTCGGCGAAATGCCACAGTGTCTTCGATCTGAATCACCAGCATTCATGCGGATAACATGCATTCTCTATCCGCATTGCAGGTATCATTTTTACCCTAAGGAGTCTGATATGTTGTTCAAAAAAGCATTTATCGTTTTCGCATGCGTATTATTGGCCAATGCCGTCCTGCTGTCGTGCGGCAAAAAAGACAGTGATAACGCCAAATCCGACGCTGCTGCCGGTTCTGCGGATGCCAAAGATTCGGCCAAAGCCGACAAAGACAGCGGCAAACTTAGCGACGGCAAATGGCCAGCAGCCATCTATTCGAAATATGGTATCGACGAAATCACAACGAAAGGCAAAATCGTTTACACCGATTTTACCAATGAAGGTTCCTATCAGTATCAGGTCAATTACCACGGTGTCACGCAGGATGAACTCAAAGCATGGGTAGACAAACTCATCGCCAAGGGCCTGCGCATCCATGATCGCGACAAGGAAAGACTCAACGGCAAATACGATCACGATACCATGATCTATCTCGCGGATGAAAAACAGCCCTACAGAATGCGGCTTTCATACGATTTCAGCAAGGATATGGACTTTGAATACTATGTCGATCCCGAGAATCATAATCCTGCGTTCACAATCACCGAGCGTGGGGAAGGCGACGACACCCAATTCTATATTGTTTACAATTTAAGCATTTCACTCAATCCACTCAAAACCGAGACGGAGTTCAAAGGATCATACGACTCGCTCGGTCTCAAAGCCGAAGATCTCAAGTTCAATGATAGTGTCCGATCCGTGACAATGAGCGAAGGTGAAAACGGCGGCACCATCCGAATCAAATTCTATTCCGACCACTACACCACAAAAGAAGAATTTGAGGGTTGCCGCAATCTGATCGCCACCAAACTCGCCGAAAAAGGCGCGAAGTTATCACACGCCCTAAGCGGTAAAGAAATGACAGCCGCAGAACTCAATGAAGCTGGCATCGGCAGCTATATGATTGAAATGAATGGCAAAAAGCATCTGGTCCTTGTCGACAACGACTCCGAGTTCAATGAATTCGGCGGATTCTATGGCATTCGTCTGACGGTAAAAAAGTAGCACCAATCCCAGCGTATTGAGCGGAGAACGATGTCGCTGTTCTCCGCATCTTGATGCGCTATAATCGGAAGATGATACTATATGAAATTAAAGAAACTTTTAATTCTGTTCACAACATTATTATGGTTTGATACAGCTCTGGCACAAGACGTGGAAATTCCAACGGATGTCGTGGATTCGGGTGTGACGACGTATGCCGCAGAAGACAAAGCAGAATCCGACAATAAATCACTGAATTCGGGTGATATCACGAAAGCCAGTGAAAGCAGTGAAGAAGCCACGACAAAGGCATTAAACCAGGAACTTACCGGTCTTTCTGAAAATACCACGGATATCGTGGACAGTGAGATGAAACAGGAACCGGATTCCGAAACTATTCCTCAAATACAGGTACCTCAAATTGGCTGGAATACAGGGTTCACGTTCTATCTTGGTGTCGGACCGGCCATCGATATGTACAATCATGACTATGGTTATGCCGCTCGCGTCGGTCTGGATTTCCATCTTGTGTATTTTGGTCTTGGGCTCGAAGTCGCATGGAATACGCTTTGGGGAACGACCGGCCGGAAGTCCGACTTTTTGCAAAAAGCCTACCGCAAATCGAACACCAGCTTTCTCGTGTTTATGAACGGTTATATCCCTGTGAGCGACTACGTTATATTTTCACTGGGCGGCGGTATCGGTCTGGGCAGAAAGTATGAAACGGTCTTTGCAGAAAAAAAAGTCAAGGACGAGGGTATCAGCTGGCAGTCGCGACTGCAGGCAGGAATTATCATCCGCCTGGATAATGACATGACTTTCGGTCTGAACTTCGCGTTCGATTTCGCCAATTATATTTTTGCCGAGCGCAAGAGTACATTGATCAACCCAGCTTCCGATATCGCCGGTGGTCTGTTATTGTCGTTTGGATATCTGTGGGTCGCCACGCATGATGATATGGATTCAGATGAATACAAGATGCTTCATCCCGAGAGCCATTCCAGCCACTATGATGATGATGATTAATGCAGTGACATTTTGGAATAATCGCAGTAGATTAGATGATGCGGGGGGCGTTGCGGGGGCAAAGCCCACGCAGAGGGGGGCGCGGCGTATTGCGCAGCAATAGCCGCGTGGGGGGACACTTCCCCCCCCACTAAAATAGCTTTGTTATACGGCTGAATACTCAGGAAGTCGGGTAGGCTAATTGATAGGAGATTGGGCTCATGTCACATAAAAAAGCAGCTCTTATCGCTTTTGCAACTATAATTGTAGTGTTCTCAGTTTTATCAAGCTGCAAGTGGCATTCGAAGAGTAATTCCCCAACAGATAATAGACTGACAGATGACACCCGTTTATCGCAGTGGGCTGCTGTCGGCGACATTTACCGTTGTGTGCGTCCCGATGGTTGTGAGCTGGATAGCAATAAGTATAGTCCATATTCAGAATTTCGCAGCGGAACTGTGTATTGTGGCGAGCTTTCTGCGCCTGACAATCCCATGGGGTTCGAATGTTTAAAGAATGCCCAATCGAATCTATTGTGGGTGTGTACTGCGGAACAATGCGAATGTGGTAAAATTCAGATCGGTAAAGACCAGGAATGTATTCAGAATACCGTTTTGGCGGCAAATGGAGGCGTCTACAAAACGCAGACAGAGTTTGATCGCAATGACCCTGTTTGTGATAATATTCATTACAGTGAGATACCCGTTGAATATAAAGCCAATTTCCGTTGTGAAAATGGCAAATGGACATGTCAGGGCGAATTGATTTGTGCAGAAGGCAGTTGGTTCTGTGTTGAGAGAGGCCATTCTTATCCTGCATTATGCAGGAATTTTTGTGCCGGCGAAGATTATGGGAGTTATGGCGCTTGTAACGGTCAAAGAGAAGGTGATGATTCTATCGTTCCATGCGAGACATTAAAAAAGGATAAGTACGGGGATTATATCAATAAGCATTATAATCATTTGAATGAATCAACATGTAATGGATATCTTGGAGGATATTGCCGCCATGGTTATAACAGTATAAAAAAATCAGAAACCTGTGCGGCATGGGATTTTGTCAAATTCGGCGGAGAGCTTTCCAACAGAGCGTATGATATATATAGAGATTACGGATCGTTGTACAATTTTGAATGGCTTGAAGAAGTCGATGCGGGGGTATGTATTGAAGGTAACTGCCCATGTGGCGACGGTGCATGTCCGCAATATTCCGTATGCCATAACGGACAGTGTATCTGTGGTCATAATGTTGGTACGAATTATGGCGAGTTTTATTGCCAAATTGAAGTCGGAAATTTTGAAACCGAATGGAGTTTATCTTATGAACATGTATTGATATGTCAGAACGAAAAAGGCTGCCACACGAAGGATGGACAATATTATAACAATGGCGCCAAAGGAAATTCCGGAATTATGTCTTCTAAGAATATTTATCCCGAAGACGAAGAGGATATAGATACAGAATCAGATTCTCTTGAAACAGACTCTGAAAATATGTCAGAGATAGAAAACGGTGGCGTCAATCGTTGTGACCTTCCGGAAGGATGTGCCTGTGGTAATGAAGTTTGTCCGTGGGGGGCAACCTGTGATGACAACGTGTGCGTATACGACGATTTTTATAGCAGACACTGGTTCCCGCAATATGTCAATGTTGATCAAAGCGGAAATGGCATTTGTGCCGGAATGATTCTGAAGCCTCAATGGGGTGTTGATTTTCATCAATCCTATATCTGTTCGGATATGGGGTGGCTATGCAAACAAAAAGACGGATGTGCCTGCGGAAACGTGCAGTGCGATGCCGGTGCTTATTGTATCACCCCCGGAGTGTGTACGGAACCGGTTGGTCCATGCTCTCCGGATGACAATGGGCGATGTGATTACAAGAAGCTATTGGATGCTATTAGAGGATGTGAAAGCGGATTATATAATTCCAAAGGCAGATGTTGTAAAAATGGAAAGCAGGACAACTCTGGCGAGTGTTGTGACAGCGGTGTTTTGTCCAAATTTGGCCAGTGCTGTGAAAGCGGTCGGCTGGATTCCAATAATAGATGCCTTACTGATAAAGGAAGCATGGATGTGACCGGAGAAATATGCAGTACCAGCGTTTTGGATCGGGAGAACATTTGCTGCGAAAGCGGTGTATTGAGCCAACTCGATAGAAATATTACAGGAAACTCATTCCCAGAAGGCTGGTTTAAGGGAGATTGTTGCCCCAGTGGCGTACTGACCAGGAATGGCAAATGTTGCAAAAAAGAGGATGTCGCTGCAGACGGCAGCTGCCGGTGTAACGATTATGGCTATTCTGAAAAGAATTACGGCGGATATGAAATCTGTTGCGAAGGTGTTACAGATAAACAGCACCATTGTTGTAAAAGCGGTGTGCTCAGCAGCAATGGGTATTGTTGTGATGAAGATGACATCGATGCAAATGGAAATTGTAAGAATATATATGGTCCGGGTGGCGTAAAATGTGAGAGTAAGGTCTTTGCGACTTCCGGCAACGGAATGCGGCGCTGCTGTGAAAGCGGCGTGTTGAATTCCAAAGGGGATTGCTGTCATCCCGAGGATGTCGGCGCTGACGGACGTTGCATTTGCGATATCGCAACCAGCTCAGGCGTGAGTTGCTGTGGGAAAGATTCGCAAAAAGATCGTGGCGGTGGTTATACATGTTGCCGACATGGCAAAGTTCCCTATGTAGACAGGTTTGATGATGAGTACAAATGCTGCTCGCCTGATCGGCTTAACGGATGGGTCTGTAATGAGTAAAAGCATAATAGCGACCTTACAGATTGTGAAATCCAACATCTCATTGCGCACGTTTGGCTTGCACGCTTTTTGTGCTCACAAAGTTTGTGAGTGAGCTGAAGCCATTTATTTGCAAGGGTTTCAGCAAATAAGTTGGGGTGGGGGACACTTCCCCCCCCCAGCATGCATTTATCCATAACACAAGATATACAAGAGGTTCACTAATGCATCACAGATGGATGATAGGAATTGTCGGATTATTCGTAGCGATTTCGGCCTGCAGTCCCAAGGCAAAAGATACATCGGCGACCGATTCGACCGATTCCAAACCCGCAGAAATCCAGGCAGAGAAACCCGATGCACCAGATTCAGCGCAAATAGACACATCGGCGACCGATTCGACCGATTCCCAACCCATAGAAATCCCAGCAGAGAACCCTGTTGCCCCAGATTCAGCACAACCGGACTCTGACTATATACTGGCTGATGTGCCAAGCGCACCGCTCGACAAGAAAACTGTACTCAGACTGGGACACAAAATTAACGATACACGTAAATCACAACAGATTCCCCTCCTCTTTGCCGGTATTGTAAAAGGCAATGCAATTGTTTCCGAGATCTCTGCGGGAATAAAAAGCATGCCTCAAGAGCATGAGATTACAAAGGAAACGCTGTTCAATGTACAACCCGAGGCAGCATGGAAACCAAAGACGACGGCTGATGATTCGGATAGATGGTGCATGACGGCCGATGGACTGAAAAAAGCCGGTGTGCGGGTGATTGAAGTGCTGCCCAAAGGCGATTATATACAACCGTATGGCTATATGGCAAACGATGAAATCACTGCAATTGACACGAAATATGTAGAAACCCAAGAAGCGCTTTGGACAAATATAAATAGCATGATGCGCTTTCTGGCCAAAACACAGACATTGGAAAACCTGCAGCCAAACCTGCTGTTTCGGGATGAGTTCTATGAAGATATCAGTCCGGGTGATAAGCTGAGCTGCAATTATCATAGTGAGAATGGCTATACGATCACCATCTGTGAATATGCGGAAAAACAATTGCGATTTCTGCTGCTTGCCAACGCCAGCCAGGTGGATGTGGAGTATTATATAGCCGCCATGCTGACCACTCTAACAGGTTCCGAATACAATGGTCTGGCCGAAAAAGTGCAGGCATATGACGAATTAATGCACAGCGGAAGCATGCGGGAGAATGCAGAAATCATGGAAGCGTCCCCGAAATACGATTATCTTTTGGGCACCTATCACAACGATAGATTCGGCGATTTACAAGTTACAAAAGAAAATAATACAATCATTGCAAATACAGACAGATGGCGTTCACGCCTGGGATTTCTTTCTTCGTATGACAACTCGATGACACAAGAGGTTGACATCAAAGAAGCTGCCGAAGTCAAGAAAAACAATCCGGAATACATTCTGGCCGAATTCGACAGCGGTGCGCTGGTAAACGAGACAATACACAGAGGGATGATATTGTTTGATCCGCCGGTAGCGAAAGATATCATCACAGTCGATGCGGATACGAAAGAAGAAGGTTCAAAGGCCAAAGCTATTGTTGTAGATGGCATCCGATTCGACCGCATTGAAAAATGATAGAAGGAGGATGTATGATAACGGCCATAAAGGGTGATATCACCAAAGTATGTGATGTTGAGGCGATCGTGAATGCCGCCAATGAATCGCTGCTCGGCGGCGGCGGCGTCGACGGCGCCATTCATCGCGCGGCGGGACCCGGGCTTTTGGAGGAATGTATCACGCTTCACGGCTGCCGGACTGGCGAAGCTAAAATTACAAAAGCCTACAATTTGCCGTGCGATTTTGTCATTCATACGCCCGGGCCTATCTGGAGAGGCGGCAGCCGGCACGAACCGGATTTGCTCGCCTCCTGCTACCGTAACTCACTGAAAGTCGCCGTCGAGCACGGTATCCGAACGATCGCATTTCCCTCCATATCTACCGGCGTATACGGCTATCCCGTCGCTCAGGCGGCCAGAGTCGCTGTCAATACGGCCAGACAGTTTATTGCCGATCATCCGGGAACAATCGACAAAATCGTCTGGGTATTGTTCGACGACCGAACCTTTGCGGTCTATCAGTCCGAAATCGATAATGCCCAGTAATAGCGGAAAGCTTAGGGTTTGTTCAGCAGCTGCTTGAAATAGCGCACAGCAGACAAACGGGCATTAGGCTCTTTGCACAGCAGCATCTGACAGATTTCGGGCAGTTCTTTTGGTGCATTCAGGATGTTGTGATTCACCGGCATCGGGGCTGGCGTAAAACAGTGCATATAGAGCGTATCCGAAGCGGTTGCGCCCTGAAATGGTACATTTCCGGTCATCCATTCGTACAGAATGATGCCAACCGAATACCAGTCACTCGCACTCGTGAGCATATTTTTGCGCCCGTAAGCCTGAGCCGGTGACATATAAAGCGGTGTGCCAATGGCTATGCCTTCGGGCTGATATCTGTGCCAGTGACCGTCTATTGTGGCGAGTGCAAAGTCGATGAGCCGAATTTCGCCGTGAGAATCGAGAAGTATATTGGTCGGTTTGATATCGCGATGAACGATGCCGACAGAATGCACAGAAGTGAGCGCGGCAGAAAGCTTCTTTAAGAGTTCCCGGACGAAAGTCCAGTCATGTCGCTGCGGCATAAGTCTGGCGAGCGTCATGGACAGAACGTATTCTTCATACAGGTAGGGATGACCTGTGATATCGACATCGAAATCGACGATGGCCGCTGTACAATCGATAATACCGTTATTCATGAGGGTTTGGGACGATTCGAATTCGCGTTCGAACTGCCCAAACAGATAGGTATTTTCGGCTTCGGTCTGGACGCCGTATTTGACCATAAAGGTGAAAGGAATCGAGGGGTGTGACGCGAGCCAGAGTTCACACATGCCGCGGCAACCGAGCAATTTGCGCAGAACGATTTCGTTTGGGGGCATCCCCTGCAGCGTTTGAAGTTGTGCAAGTTCCTGTCTGTCCATACATTCGGCCCATTACCCGGCGCAAGCGCAATACCGCGCCTTACGGCGCGAGTATTACAAAGAATCCCAGTCGTCGTCAATTCCCGGGAGAGCCACATCTGCGAGACTGGCACTTTCGGGCTGTTTGACCCCCGTATTCTCTGCCGATGGCATATCCATCACGGTGGGCGCAGCAGCCATTGCAACCGATGCATTACCGGTATATTCCTTCACGAGATCGTTGAGCGATTCATCTTTGAGGTTGAAAGCGCTGTCGAGTGATTCAGCGCTTGGGCCTTCGAGCTGTTCTTTGAGCGACTGGATTTCGTTCTGCAGCTGAGCGATGGTCTGATTCAGTCTGACGACTTCGTCGGAAGCGTGTTTTTCACGTGCATCGAATGCAGTGACTTTCTTGACGATTTCGTCGATAGCGTCATTTTTAACGGGCAGAGCGACAGGCAGTTTTGCAGAAGGATCGAGTGCCGCCAGTTTTTTCTGAACGAGCAGCGTCTGGGCGCGTGCAATGAGATAGAGCTTATGGTTGTTGTCTGCGCGCTTTTTGGACTGATTCATTTGACGCTGCGCAACGGTGACTTCTTTTCTCAGAGCGCGGTTACTGTCGGCAACATCTTTTTTGGCGGCATCAAGTTCAGTGCGATAGTCGCGTTTGAAAGCAGCAAGCTCGCCGCGAACGTCTTTGAGGGATGCCTGAAGCGAAGCATTTTCGCGGGTCAGCACATCGACCTTATCGGAATCATCGGATGAAGACTTGGATTCCTGAACAGGCGCATCGTTTTTGGGTGATTCGGTGTTCTGATTGATTTGTTTTTCGAGTTCGGCGATGCGGGCATTTGCAGCCTGAAGATCGGTCTGCAGATTGCTGTTGGATTCGCGCAGGGAAATGACTTCGCGCTGCTCGTTCTGATCGGCTTCGGAATTGCTCTTGATGTCTTTGCGCAGGGATTTGTTGTCCTGGCTGAGACTGTAGTTCTGCTCCTTGAGGCGTGAAACTTCAGCTTCGAGCGTTCTGGCTTTATCCTTGAGCTCGTCAACATTGACTTCCTGAGCAGTTTTTTTGTTCTTTTTGGCAGATTTTTTGTCGGATTTTTTGATGCCGACAGCGTTTTTATCAGAAACCGAGACGGGTTCATCGGCTTTGATTTTGAGGCGATTGACTTCGTCAACCAGTCTGTTTTTTTCGGATTCGATGGGTTTGAGTTTGAACAGGTATTTATCCCGTTCGCGTCTGAGCACAATGATGAAATAGACGCACACGATGACCACAACGAGAGCGACAACGAGTACGATCTGCATAGTCTGGGGCTGCATAGACAAGTCCTTAAAACGGCAACCGGCGAAGCGCACCGAAGCCGCAGCAAAGCACAAAACGGCGCAAACGCTTGTGAAAGTGAATGGCATGCATAAAAACCGCCTGCGGCGCTGTGCCAGAATACAGCATGCCAAATACCAGTTATGCCACGGCCTTGTTTTATGTCAATGTTTTGAGTATAATCCGGGATTTGTCGGATGTTTGCAGACGCGTATTGCCCGCAGGGCAATAGCGGCTGCGCGCGAGCGTATTGTCGGCGACGACAATAGCGAGCGCCCACGCATCCAAGAGCACATCATCCGGTAAGACGAGGCGCAGTCGAACATGCCAAAACTGAAATATTTTTCGACAAACGGCAAATGGATAGAACATACGCTAGAAGCGCATACGACGATCGGCCGTCATCCGGACCAGGATCTGCAGCTGCTTGACCGCATGATAAGCAAGCAGCATGCGGAGATTAACAAGATCGGCGAGGATTATGTGCTTAGCGATGTCGGGAGCCGCAACGGCACGCTTCTGAACGATGAGCCGGTGGATGAACCGGTGGTTCTGAAGGACGGCGACGAGATCGGGATAGGGAATCATGTGCTGCGATTCAGCGCACCGCCGACGCCAGGCCGCCCCAAAACGCAGATGCTGGAAAGCGGTCAGTCGGATTCGTCGAGTTCGTCGCATCCGATTCGCAAACGCGTGAGCTCAAACCGATTTTTGCCCGAAAGCGAGATAAAATCGGACAGCGATGTTCGCGAGGATTACGAGAAACTTCGCGTGGCAGCCGAGTTGAGCGAGGAAGCGTCGGTGACGTTCGACGTGGAAGCGCTTTTGAAGATAATCGTCGAGAAAGCATTTAAGCTTTTCAAGGCGGACCGGGCGGCGATTCTGCTGCGGGACGAAGAAGGCGCAATGCAGACCAAGATTGCGCTCGACCGCAATCTGAATCCGATACGTCATTTCAAAATATCCGAGACGCTGCTGGACGAGGTAATCGGCGAGCAAAGCGCGGTGCTTTCGGGGGATGCGCTGCAGGACAACCGGTTTTCGTCATCGACGTCGATGCTCGTGGACAACATCCGCTCGACGATGTGCGTGCCGCTGCTGTATCACAGCGATGTACTCGGCATCATCAATCTGGACACGCAGTTCATGACGGGTGCATTTGTCGAGAAGGATTTGCAGATTCTGACGGGATTTGCGCGGCAGGCAGCATTTTGCATCCAGCAGAACCGCCTGATCGAAGAGCTTCGCCGCAATGCGGTTATCAAAGATAATCTGCGCCGCATCATCTCGCCACATCTCATCGACGATGTCATGAGCGGCAAAATCGAACTCGAAAAAGGCGGCAGACGGACGGAAGCGACTGTACTGTTTGCCGATATCCGGGGTTTCTCGAATATGACCGAAGAGAATACGCCAGAAATGATCGTCACCATGCTGAACGACTTTTTTGAGCGGATGGTATCGTGCGTTTTCGAGCATGAAGGCGAGCTGGATAAGTTTGTGGGTGACGAAGTGATGGCGGTATGGGGCGTGAATGTGGCGTCAAAGACGCACGCGCGCAGCGCAATCGAATGCGCCATCGATATGATGAAGGCGGTCGAAGCCCTGAACAACGAGCGTGAATCGGAATATGATGAGCCCATTACCGTGGGCATCGGCATCGCCACCGGCGTCATGATTGCCGGTTATATGGGTTCAACCCAGGCGATGAGCTATACAGTCATCGGCGATACTGTAAACCTCGCTTCGCGTCTGTGCGATGCTGCGCAGGGTGGCGAGATTCTTATAAATGACGAAGCCTGGGAACAGGCCAAAGACCATGTGAATGGCCGGCAGCTGCCTCCCATAATGATTAAAGGCAAACACGATCCCGTAAACGTTTTCAGAATTCAATATCGATAAATCAATCACCTGCACCGGCTTATCGCTATTGGCTTATTGTTAAAGTAATGTGCCATGCGACATTGGGCAAATCGAATTAAATATACAAATCAAATCCGGCAGCGAAGCGCTGCGTTTATATATTCAATTATAAATTATACAATCATTGTATTTTTTCTGTGTGCCGGCGCATCACAGGCAATTGCCGAAGATGGTGCAGATGCACCAGAATCCATGCCCAAAGCAAATGCCGAAAGCATGGATAACGCTTCGGACGAAACGATAATCGGCACAGAATCAACGATACATCCGTCGGCAAAGATCAGGGACATCGAATTTGAAGGTCTCAAGCGAACCCGCCGTTCCTATCTGCTGGCCGAGCTGTCGGATTATATTGGCATTAAAGCCAGTGAATTCGACAAGCAGGCTATGGAAACCGATTTGCAGCGCATCGGTTTGTTCGATGAAATTCATATATCACTCAGGCCGTTAGGAAAAGATGCGGTTGTACATGTTTCGCTGAAAGAGAAATGGTCTATCATTCCGATACCCATGTTTTCGTATGTCGATGAATTCATGGGCGGCTTGTTTCTGATGGATATGAATGCATTCGGCGCAAACAACAAAGCCGTCATCGGTGGATTTGGGTCGAAATCAAGAGTTCGCGGCGTGTTTTCATTTTCAACGCCATCCATCGTGGGAAGCCCGGGAATTTCGTTCTATGTATCTGGTGCAAAAGACGATGTCGTTGTACACAATGCCGACAAATACACGATATTGAAATATCGATCGGTGAACTATATGCTGGGATCGAAACTGAACTATAAATTCACACCGGTTCTGGAAGCGGGAATCGGCGTGAGCTATCAGTTTTCGGATAATACCCCCAAAGAATATACGCACGAAAAGTTCGATTCGCAGCACGAGCATTCGGTTCAGGCACTGTCGCTCGACAGCAGCTTTAAATACGAAAAATCCAGCTGGAACGGCTGGTTTATGTCTTCGCTGAAAGCAGCGATATCTGCTGATGTTGCGTTAGTCAATTCAGATACAGTATCGCCCTCTGTGACCGTGAATCTAAGCTATCAGCGGCCGATCTTTTTCGACAGGCTGCGATATCTAGTGCATGCAGGCGGCTACTATGCATACAATGCTCTGATACCGATGTATGAAAAAGCCAGATTGGTTGGTGCCGATATACTTCCAAGCCGATTTATATCGCCTGTAATGATCGCTGGCGGCACCGGATTTGAAGTCGGCATCTATCGGTTCAAATGGGCGTCGTTCAGTGTGGGCGCACAGTATCAGGTCATCTATACACAGCGCTGGGAAAAGAATGATATGATATTTCACCACGGCTGGTCGGCATCTGTGAATGTGAACCTTTCGAAGATCGCATTTCCTGCCTTTAGTGTTGGAATGACGCAGGATCTGGCCAATCAGCGGTTCCAGTTTGCGCTCGGCATGGGCATGTCGATGTAGGGGAAGCCTGGGACTTGGAGCCTGGAGCCTGGAGAAATCAAGTTCTTTCCATAAGCCATAAGCCATAAGCCATAAGCGTAACCGCATGGCATTTTGGCAGGACACGATATCCACGCGGGATCAACACAGCCAAAAAAAAGGCACCCAAAGGTGCCTTTTTCAAAATCATTTATTTTTATGTTCGATAATCGAATCTAAAGACTCTAGTCATTACACGAAACGGGCACGACGGCGAGCTTCTTTACGACGACGACGAGCGGCTTCTTTCTGTTTACGTTTGCGAATGATGCTCGGTTTTTCATAGTGGCGACGACGTTTGAGTTCTTTCATGACGCCTTCGCGAGCCATGTGACGTTTGAGCTGATTGATAGCGCGACCAAGATTTGCGCCTTCGACAGCGACCTGAAGTGGCCCTAATTCACGAGATTTACTTTCCAAAACCTTTCTCCTTCCGGTTAAGAGTAACAAAAACCCGCCAAAACATTGACCTTGCATGCGCAACGACCGGGCTAGCCGTACGCCTGCCCGCGGGCGGGAGGGCTTATAGGGAAAAAGTTCCCTTTTGTCAAGCATTGGGTAAACCCACGAACCAGAGTTATTTTACTTTTTTCCCGACTTGGCATAGTTTATGAGATAGCATCGAAGCAGTGCGCTCGAGTCTTCATTCGACCGCAGCGCAGATTGCAAACGCAACAGGACCCCGGAGGATTTAAAATGAAGAAAATACTGTGGACGCTGGCAGCCTTGGCCATGTTATTACCGACTGCATCTTTTGCTCAGACACCTGGACCAAATGATCCCGGAACTGCGCAGGGCAGCGCAAATGCAGGCGCAGCTCAAAACAATAATGCAGTCAACGATCCATCCAAGGTGCTCCCCGAAGACGTCGAGAAGCGATTTAAAGCCATCCGCAACGATCCCGATCCGGACCAGCTCGTCCGCGACGCGCACTACTGGGTGTCGAACGAAAACGCACAATATGTGTGGTATCCGCATATCAAGGATATCGGCGGCGTCATGTCTGGTGTCGGCACCGATCAGGTTTATTTGCTCGCCGGCTGGATGAACGCCTCGATCGTCATCCCCATGGACTTCGATAAAATGATCCGCAACCTGCATCTGGCCTATGGCGCAGCATTTCTCGAGTCCGAAAACATCGAAGAGTTCCGTACCTACTGGAAAAAAGAGAACGAATCGAAGATGAAAGCCGCCGTCGAAAAGCATTTTCCGGGCGAAGTGGATGTGGTGATGAAAGCATGGCGTTCCGGAGTCCGCGAGGTCAACGGCCGCTTTAACCGTCTTGTGAAGAAATACAACGGCGCCAAATCCAAAGAAGGCGATGTGCACGTGAGTGTCCCGACCTTTATTACCGACGAAACCCAATACAAACGCATTCGTCAGCTGTGGCAAAACCATCGTGTTTTCCCGATTTGCGGTGATCTCACCGGCGACAAGGCCATGCTCGACATCGCCAAAGCACTCAAAGACTCGAACCTCGAAATGCGCGTACTCTACCCTTCAAACGCCGAACACTACTTTGAATACGGCCCAGGCTACCGCCGCAACATCATCGAGATGCCGTTCGCCAACAATTCCCTCATCCTGCGCACGCGCCAGATGCGCTCACTGGGCGTCGCCGAAGAAGGCGACTATCATTACAACATGCAGAGCGGCGAAAACTTCAAACTCTGGCTGAAAACGACGAATATCAAAGACCAGCACTCGATGCTTCGCAAACGCACCAAGACAGAAACGACGGGACTTTCCGTGCTCGACTATCAGCCCGAACCCTCCAAGAATGCGCCCGCCATCGCGCCAGTTCCATAGGCTCTGCGATACAATCGTGGATACAGATAGCTTGTGGCTTATGGCCGGGAACAGCGCCAAACCACAAGCTGTCAGCCATAAGCTATCAGCCGTTGCTGCGTGGCACTTTGGCAGAAATCGATATCCACGATGGTTCAATGCGGTTATTTCATAAACATTTGTTCATTAGTTTAAAGAGCCGCCGAAATGTCGTGGATAGATCGGATACGAGACAGAATCTACGGATTTGACACACGCAGCCCCCAGCCTGCGAAACGTCCGTCGCCCGAGGCCGCGCCGGAACCCGCCATACCATCCGTGTTTCCCGAACGCGTGCTGTTTGTCTGCAGTGGCAACATGTGCCGTTCGGCGTATGGTGAATACCGGTTTAAAGCGCTGATATCGTCATCTCACCCGCAAACGCGCGTGATTTCGGCCGGAACGCTTCGCATCACCGGTCAGCCAGCCGCGGCCGGAATGATCGCCGCCGCCGCCGAACGCGGCCTCGATCTGAGCCCGCACCGTTCCAACGCGCTGTCCGGCGTGCTCGTTCAATCGGCCGATACGATATTCGCCATGGAACAAGCCCACCGCGACGCACTCCTGCGCATCGATCCACAGGCAGGCAGCAAAATCGTCATGCTCGGCCTGTATCTGAACTCGCCAGCCCTCGAAATCGAAGACCCGATAGGCCGCGAACCCGAGGTATACTGCCGTGTTGCCGCACAAATCGACGAAGCGCTTGGCAACTGGATTCGTCGCTGCGAAGCTCGCTTGTCCCCATAAATGCAGGGGGGCAGCGGCCCCCCTCGCCGCTATCTGCGATACGCGGCGCCCCCCGCGTCGCTATCTGCGATACGCGCCGCAACAATCCCCCACAAGCGACTGATTTTAAATGCTGCAGCCCTGCGGCTCATAAACAGTTCTATTGACAGCCATGACTACGGCGAGTATTAGTAAAATAGCGGGATTTTTGTGATAAAAATCCCAGGTTTGGTTTGCATGGGCAGTTCAGAGAAATGGTTGATCAACTAGCCAATCAGCTGGGGAAATACGGCGGCCACGGCGATATCGTCAATGTGGGCGAAACGCTTGACGATCGGTACGAACTGGTGGAAATCATCGGTCGCGGCGGTTGTGGTATCGTATTTCGTGCGGTCGATTTAAATTTGCAACGCGATGTTGCAGTAAAGGTACTTTCGGCCGAAGGCATCAGCCAGGACAACACATTTGACCGATTTGAACAGGAAAGCCAGATTCTTCGCCGTCTGCATTCACCAAACACGGTGTATTTCTACGATTATGGCATGACGCCTCAGCATGTGCCGTATATCGTGATGGAATACGTCGTCGGCAAGCAGCTCAAAACCATTCTCGAAACCGAAATCAAACTTCCCCCAAAGCGCGTCGTCGCGATTCTGATGCAGGTGCTTTCGTCTTTGAACGAAGCCCATGGCTATGGTTTTGTGCACCGCGATTTAAAACCGTCCAACATCATGCTCTGTCAGCGCATGGGATTTCCGGACGATTTTGTAAAAGTGCTCGATTTCGGCATTGCCAAGATCTTTGACGACGACGATTCAGAGCCCGATCCCAGCGAAAACGAGGATCTGATCGACGAGGATATCGCGGGAACGCCAAAATACATGGCGCCCGAGCTGTTTAAAAACAAGCCGTTTACGCCACAGTCCGATCTGTATTCGCTGGGCTGCATCGCTTACGAAATGCTCACAGGCATTGCGCCATTCGATGGTGACACGCTCCACGTCACAGTAGCCAAGCATCTGTTTACAGATCCGCCGGCAATGGGCGAAGAATTCGATGCATATCCAAATCTCGTGGCAGCAGTGTTCAAGCTGCTGGCAAAAAAAGCCGAAGACAGATTTGAATCGGCACAAGCCGTGATGGATGTGCTCGAACACTGGAACGAGCCCGATCTCGTATCTTCATTTGAACCGGAGTTCGAAGACCAGACCGAGACCATGCAGCGCCCCGGTGCCGGCGATCTGAGCAGCAATGCGGCAGCCAATGCCCCGACACCATCCAGGGAAGCTGCAGCCGCATCCGCAGCCAAAGCCGCCCCAAGATCGCTGCTGATGAACATCATGATTTGCGTACTCGGCGTCGTCTTTATCGGTGCGGTGATCAGCATCATTGTGTACTGGATACAATCGCGGCAGCCAGCCGACGAACCGGTAATTGATGAGATCCCGACCACACATGCCGAATCTCAAGAGACCGGCTTATCCCAGACAACACTCAAAGCCATTGCATTTGTTTCGGCCGGATCCGAGATCAATGCCTCTGCCTATGGCATGCTCGATCGCGAAACAATACTGCATCTGGATGAGCTGATGTTCGGTGAAATCGATGAGAACGACCTGGCACAGCAATCTGATAGAAAGCGAGCCAGACGCTCGGATAAAGCAGGCCAAAAAGCACAGCAGCCCGATGGTGCACCAGCAAAAAGCAACACCAATAACAAGTTCACGATTCAATACACACCGGAAGATGCGCGATTCGGCATACTCAATGGCACAGGCAGCTGTGCAAACGGCAAGTGTACGGTGATGCAGGAAAATCCCGACAAACCCACACAAATCGTATTTTCGGCCAAAGGCCACGTTCCCCAAAGTATCGTGCTGCAAAAGAACGTATCCTCCTACAAGGTCGTGCTCCAAAAGGCCCCTGGCACAGAATAGCGTGTGAATCACAATGGTTATAGACATCATACTGGTTTCGATAATAGTTGTATGGGGCGTGTTTGGTTACAGGCAGGGCTTTATACGGCGTGCATTTACGCTTGCAGGCGTCATTCTGGTCGCTCTGTTTTCTGCACCGCTGGCGAACATACTGAATGCGGTGATTACAACAGAATTCAACATTCCGCTGAATGAGCATTACGCGAAAACCGCACTGCTTGCGGCATCCGCATGCATCATCTTTGTATTGTGTTTTCTCGTTGGGAAGTTTTTGCACAATACGCTCGTGAAGGGCATTAACATGGCGGAAAAGACGAACCATGTGCTCGGCATGATACTAGGCATTATAGAATCTTCCCTGGCAATCTATTTTGTGCTTGGTGTTATCCTCATTCATATCGACAAGATAGAAACGTATGCACCGTCAGTGGCGCAGGAAATCACGCAAAGCAAAGCAGGATCATTTGTAGCGGAGAACAATTTCGTCGAATCATTTGAACTGTTTTCGGCAGATGTAAAAGCCAAAGCATTAAAGAAACCGCAGTCGGAACAGCAATCATCCCAGACAGAAGGATCTCCGGATACAAATATGGCCGATAGTGAGCCCAAAGAAGCATCCCCCCAGGATACAAATCATGAACTGAATGAGCCCCAGGCACCGGAGAACAACGATGCCGGCACCAGTCCCAGATTTGAAGAGCGACGCCCGCGATAACAGAATAACGGATAGCAAATGTACAACATAAAGACTCTGGCAATCATTGTGTTTTCGCTGTTGTTTGTATCTTCGTGCGACCATAAACCATCCACAGCCAGCGACCAGAATCCGCCGGCATCCGCATCCGGCAAACAGATCGCGCAAAGCGCCGGAGTTATGCAGAATCCGTCCATTCCGGACGGTTCAGAAACAATTATCAACACATCGCCATTTTTGAATCACTATACGCTGAAAGGCGCGGCAAATCCCGATACTTCGCACCAAATTCATACAGCATTTCTGGCTTTTCAAAATGCCGTTGTACGTTATGACGGCGCTTCGGCCGCATCCTGTCTGTCGTCGTCATCCATTAACTATTATTCAAATGTATTGAATGCAGCAAAATTACTAAACCACGATACCGAACATTACAACGCATTCGAACCGAAGCTGCCGGCTTCTGTAAAAATGACAGCCCGTCTGGCAGCGACGCGGTTATCAAGAGAGTTTATAGACAAAGCCACACCGGAACAACTCTATGAAACTGCATTCAAACAGGGTTGGATTGGTTACAAATCATTGTCATCCGCCAGTCTTGAACGTATTGAAATCTACGAGAAAGAAGGAAAACAATATGTTCTGGCAGATTTTATATACGATGGAACATCCAGTGACAAACTCAAAAGCCGCGTCGGATTTGAGTATGAAAATGACAGATGGAAAATCGATCTCGTGCCGCTGTTTGTTGCAATTGATCTTTCAATAGACGAAATGATCAAAAAGAAATCTCTGGATAAAGATGATGTATTCAATGCATCCATAGAAGACGCACAAAATCTATATGCAGCAGACAAATGGATAGTCTATACAAACAAAGACGATCTGTTTTCGGTGAAATTCCCCAAGACACCGGTCGAAGAAACCTTTGACGAGGTGCATGTCTATACATCCATGCATCACAGGTATGGTCAGTTTGGTGTAAAAATCGCTCCTATTTCATTGCCCGATAATCAGCCGGCGATCGCCAAATCCATACAGGACCAGGCGATTATGGCTTTCCTTGTACCGCTCAAATCGAGCAAACCGGTATGCAGCGGCGGAACACCGAACGCGCATCAGCACACGATTATCAAATGTGATTTCGATATTCCCGACAAACAGTCGCAGGGAAAAGGCGTGTGGATTTTTACCCCGCAAAAACAATATCTGCTGTTCAATATTGCCAGAACCGATCAATACGACGACAAAACTGCGGTAGAGTTTGTCGAAAGTTTTACGTTTTTGGACAAAGAGTGATCGGTTCATCATCCACGCACTTGACCAGGTCACATTGGTGTTTATGGTAGCCGCTTGATAAAGCCCGCCGGGTGTTTCGGTGGGCTGCTTTTATGTTAGGAGAGGATAGAGATATGTCACAGGACAATGCATCTGAAGGTACGAAAATTCCAGTAAACGCGACGGTTGAATCCCCCGAAGCACCGGAAACCACGGCTTCGGCCGAAGAAAGCACAGACAATACGGCTGTCGAAGGTGAGCTGATGACCGACGAAGAAATCGCCGCACAAGATGCTGCAGACCAGGAAGCTGCGGATTGTGAGGATAATTCTGAAGATACCGAAACCGCAGATGCAGATGAGACCGCAACGGATGAGAACGAGGCCGTCCCGGAAGAAGCAGCGCAGGATGCACCGGCAGCAGAAGAACAGCCCAAAGAGCCGGATTGGAAAGACGCCTATATCCGTCTGCGCGCCGATTTCGACAATTATCGCAAGCGGACATCGAAAGAATTCGACGATGTCAGACGCCGCGAGCGCGAACGCGTGATCGGTGCCTGGCTGGATGTTTACGATAATGCCGAACGTGCTCTGGCTTCGATGTCCGAAAAATCGGGCCCCTGGTTCGATGGATTCTCGTCACTCATCCAGCAAATGAACAAATGTCTGGCTTCGTTCAACATCAAACCGGTGGAAGATGTCGGCGAAAAGTTCGATCCCAAACGCCACGAAGCCATCGCAACCATGCAGGATCCGAGCAAGGAAAACAACACCATCCTGTTCGTCGAGCGCAAGGGCTTTATGTATGAAAACGGCGATATTGCCCGTGTCGCGCGCGTCATCGTGGTGAAAAATCCATCCTGACTGCTCCGGTTCTGGCTCTGGCTTGTCGTATTTTTCAGAGAGCGGATTTGGGGCTCATCCCCAAAATCACTGCCTCGAAATGACGAAAACTCTGAAGAAAAATCACCCGACGATCACACTTCATCAAAAGATGACAGTTTATCCAAAGATAATACTTCATCCAATGATGAGCATTCATCCGGTGATGAGGATTTATCCAAAGATAAACCTTCATCCTTTGATGAGGATTTATCCAAAGATAAACTTTCATCCAATGATGAAGAATCATCAGAAGATGAGGATATATCTGAAGATGAGAAAGGATGAGGGAGGTTAAACTATGAGTATTGGATATAAAGATTACTATAAAATACTGGATGTAGACAGATCAGCATCAGCCGATGATATACAAAAAGCATATAAGAAGTTGGCGCGTAAGTACCATCCGGATCTGAATCCCGGCGATACATCTGCCGAAGAAAAGTTCAAAGATATTGGCGAAGCCTATGAAGTGCTTAAGGATCCACAAAAGCGAGCGCAATATGATGCGCTTGGTTCTTCGTGGAAAGATGGCCAGAGCTTCACACCGCCGCCGGGATGGGGCGGATTTAACTTTGGCGGCGGCGGTCAGAATATCCACTTTAACGTCGGCGGCATGGACGGCATGAGTGATTTCTTCCAGGCGCTGTTCGGCGGTCTGGGCGGCATGGGCGGCATGGGCGGCATGGGCGGAAATCAGGGATTTTCGGCCAATTTCGGCGGATCTCCCGGATTTTCTCAAACCATGGGCGGCGGACGAACTCGCCGTTCGTCTTCATCCGGCGGCGAATCGCCTGTCATCGACCTGAATCTGACCGTTGCAGAACTTTTGGATGAACAGCCCAAGACGATTTCGATCACTCAAAACCTGCAGACGAACACGATAAAAGTCAACATTCCCAAGGGCGCCAAAGACAAAACGGTCTTCAAGCTCAAAGGACAGGCTGCGGACGGATCCGATTTGCGCATCCGCATCAATGTGGTCGACAACGACTACCGAACCGAAGATTTCGATATCATTCAGAAACTGAAAGTTTCCCCGTGGGAAGCCGCTCTGGGTGCACAAATCGAATGTCATACACTCGCGGGAAACGTGAAACTCTCGCTGCCTGCCGGTGTGCAGAGCGGCCAGAAACTGCGTCTTTCGGAGAAGGGATTGTATAAAAAAAGCGGACGCGGCGACCTGCTGCTCGAAGTGATGATTTGCACACCAAAACACATGACATCCGAAGAAACCGCGCTGTTCAAAAAACTTGCTGAGATTTCGGATTTCAAGGCCCGCGAATAAATATGCGGCGTATTGAGGCGCAGCCGAAATAGCCGCATGCCAATGCGTATTGCCGCTTGCGGCAATAGCATGGCCACACACAAAAAAAACGCCCGTCGAAACGGGCGTTATTTTTTATTCAGTTTTAGGCAGCGGCTGGATTAACCGGCAACGCATGCGCCATTGAGGCAAATGTTGCCATCTGCGCATTCGCAGTTGAGACGGCATTCAGCACACATATTGTAGACGCAGATTTTGCCGTCACCACAGTCGTCATCTTTGCGACATTCGACGTCATCTTCGCACTCACCGGAGGCGTTGCAAATTCTGCCTTCACCGCATTCTTCGTTGCTGAGGCACTCGGGGCGGGCGATGCATGCACGGTCAACGCAAATCTGACCTTCGCTGCACTGGTCGTCTTTCACGCACTGACCCGGGGCGAGGCAGGCACCGTCGAGGCAGATGCCGCTTTCACACTGTGTCGGGAATACGCACTCGATTTCAACGCTGGTGTCGCATTTTTCGGTCTTGCAAGGAATGCAACGGCCTTCGGTGCAGAGCTCGTCGAACGCGCAGTCATCATTGATGCGGCATTCAGGCTCGGGCTCGGGTTCGGGTTCAGGCTCGGGGCTGACAACGGCCTCGCAGACGCCCTTGTTGCAAATTTCGCCGACTTTGCAGTCATCGTTCCAGATGCAACCGTCATTCACTGGCGGACGCGGCAAATCGACATCGGGGTTGTTATTGTTGTTATTGTTGTTATTGTCACAGTCGTTGCAACTGCTGCAATCGCAACTGCAGCTCATATTGTCACAGCCGCAATTGTTATTGTTCGAATCATGATTATGATCCCAATCGTGGTGATAATCATAATTCCAGTCGTGATGATAATCATAGCTGTAATCATAATCATCATCGTAGCAGTCTTCATCGCATGTATCCCAAATCACGCAGCCGTTCAGACCACAAGCAAGAGCAACAAAAGATAAAACAGAGATTAATTTTTTCATGGCGTCCTCCTACAGGAATTAAATAAGAAAAGGTTTCACGCTCCAAAGAGCGTTTCGCTGTGAAGGACATAATGCAATGGCGGTGCCAACTTTGAGCACATGAATTTTTTTTTGCTGCGACTATGGTGCTTCGCGCCATACGCCGCAGCATGCGGCTATCCTGCCGGATACGCCGCATTAACATTATAGATCAGCGCACCCCGCGATGAATCGGGCGAGCGAGCGGAATCATGAATGGAAGTAATTGCGGACGATTTCGCGGTCATCGAAGTGAATTTTTTGCGTGCCCAGAATCTGGTAATCCTCGTGACCTTTGCCGATGATGATGACGAGATCGATATCGGCGGCATTCCGGAGCGCGATTTCGATAGCATTTTTGCGGTCTGCGCATCGATAGAGAGGCTTGTCGCCCTGAATTCCGGTGAGGATATCGTCGATAATTTTCTCGGGATTTTCGGTGCGAGGATTGTCGCTTGTAACCACGATGAAGTCAGCTTTTTGAGCGGCAGCGCGGCCCATCATGGGACGTTTGGAGGGATCGCGATCACCGCCGGCACCAAAGACGGCCCAGAGTTTTCCATTTGGCTGCATGCATCCGCGCGCAGCATCCAGTGCTTTTTCCATTGCCTCGGGCGTATGTGCAAAATCGACAATGACGGTTGGATTGGTGTGCACATTCTCCATGCGGCCAGGAATCTGAGCAATTCCAGAGATAAATTTGGTGAGTTTTTCGAAATCATAGCCGAGCGCAAAAAGCGCAGAAACCGCGGCAGCAGCGTTCGAGAGATTGTATTCGCCAATCAGCGGCAGCACCATGGAATGCATTTGTCCATCCGGATCGGAGATTTGGCAGTGGTATGCACCATTCGACCATTTGGGCGCACAGATTCTGATGTTTGCGATGCCACGGCTGTCGCGCACCGAGTAAGACAGCACGCGGCCGCCCCACGACTCTGGATTTGCGGCACGAATATGCTGCATGACCTCGGGATCGTCGAAATTTGCTACAGCGACAGGTTTCTTGCCATCGCGATAGCTTTGAGCGAGGTAGTGATCAAAAAGTCGCTGTTTGGCGAGTGCATATTCTTCGCGAGTTTTGTGGAAATCCAGATGATCGGTGCCGAGATTGTTCCATACAGCGACATCGAATGTCATACCATTGATTCGCCCCTGAACAATGCCATGGCTGGAGACTTCCATGGCAACGAGATCACATTCCGCAGCCTTCATCCGGTGCATCAGGCGATAGAGTTTGAGCGTTCCCGGGGTGGTATTTGGGGCTGGCTCTTCGAATCCCGGATATCGATAGGATACGGTGCCAAGCACGCCGACTTTCAGTCCCATCGATTTGGCAAGCGATTCGATGAGATAAGTCGTCGTGGTTTTACCATTTGTACCGGTCACAGCAACGAGCTTTAGATTTTGCGAGGGTCTGCCGTAGAAGGCTTCGGCAATTTCGCCGAGTTTTTTATGCGGTTCGGCCAGATGGATAAGCGGGATCGGCGCATGCTGCACGCGTTGCGGATCTGCGATAACCGCTGCAGCGCCGGCATTTGCGGCTTTGCCAAGGTAATCTTCGATTTGTGAATCTGACAACGGATTGGCGCCCTGTCTGAGCACAAACAGATTACCGGGCCGAATTTCCCGCGTATCGTCTACGATATCGTTGATTTGAGGTAAATCGCCCGACCATGCCGCGCCCAGATTTTTTAGTTTTTCGATGAATGTCATGGATAAGTCCCAACGCTAAGAGCCGAGGTTTGAGCCTGTGCCCCGAAAACGGGTATAAAGATGAAGCGCCTAAAAAAAAGGCTGCAGATACATCGTATTGCAGCCAAATTTGCATGAACTCCAGCGTCCGGGCAGGCAAAGCGCGAGTCCGGAAGCCAGTTTGCAGAAGCTAGTGAACTTTTGAAAGATGCAGCGTGGCGTAGAAAAAGCCAACAGTCATGACAAGTACGAGCAGAATCCCCGTGATAATGGCAACATTTTGGAAATGTGTCGTCAATCCGAAAGCACAAACGGCAAAACAGATGATGGCACCGATAAGACAATAGGCAAGCGTACCGATGTGATGGCGATGCATTGGACATGCTCCATAAATTGTTATAAAACCGCGGCGGTATTCGCCGTAACGCTGTGCGATTTATACCCCGAGCACAGTTTTGGTCAAATTTTAAATTAAAGGACATGCAGATGGACGAAAAGATGCCGCAGCTTCCGGAACTGCCAGTAATTGAGCGACACGAACTGCGCAACGGGATGCATGTAATGCTTTGCCGCCAGCCCTGGCTTCACAAGGTGAGCGTTTTGCTGAATGTCTGTGCGGGATGCCGGGATGAACGGCTTCCGGGGACGGCGCATTTGCTTGAGCATCTGATGTTTCGCGGATCGAAGGCGCATCCCAGCCTGCGCGATCTGAGCGAATCGTTCGAATCTCATGGGGCAGATTTCAATGCGTATACCGCGCGGGAAGTCACGAGCTTTGATGTGAGCATGCCGGTTTCCTCGGTGAATGCAGTGATGCATCTGCTCGGCGAATGCATGACGAGTCCGAAACTCACGGGCATCACAGCAGAACGCGAAATCATACGCGAAGAAATATTATCGGATTATGATGCCGACGGATCGCTCATCAATGTAGAAGACCTGCTCGTCGAGCTGTTTTATGGCGAAGCCGGCAAACCGATAGCCGGCGATCCGGCGGATCTTCCCAATCTCAGCCGTCAGGAAGTCCAGGCCTATTATCAGGCGCATTATGCGGCTTCGAACATGCTTTTGGTGATGAGCGGGAATATCGGCAAAAGCAGTGAAGTGCTGCCGCTGCTGGAAGCATCTTTCGGCGATCTGCCCGCCCGGGCCTCGCGCTGGAGACGCCGTGATTTGCCCGAAATGTACAGAAAATCATTATCGGATGAAGCCATCGGCAGCCGGATCCCGCCGCGTCTGGTCGTGAAAAAATATGACGGTGCCACCCAAAGCGATGTGATACTCGGATTTCTGTGCGACGCCTGCACCAGCCATGAATTCTCGGTGCTTGAGATGCTGGTGCGCGTTCTGGACGATGGGATGGCATCGCGTCTTTCGCGCCGTCTGGTCGAAGAACTGGCGCTGGTTTATGATGCCGAATCCTATCTGAGCGTCACGCAGGAATCGACGCTGATGCAGATTCGTCTATCGTGCCGTCACCGCCGCGTCTCCAGACTTCTGGAGGCTGTCTATGGCCTGCTGCAGGAACTCGGACAAACCCAGGTGCCCGAAGCCGAGCTCACCAAACTGCGCCGCCGCGTGATTTGGGAACACATCGGTCTGCTCGATTCAAGTGCATCTTTTGCACAATGGGTCAGTTCGATGGCGCTGCAGCAAATGCCCTGTCAGATCGATGAACGCTGCCGCAAGCTGCTCGAAATATCGGCCGAAGACATCGGCAATATGGCCAGAAAACTGCTTTCGAAAAAACCGCATATCGTTGCCATTGTTGGCGATCTGGGCGAAAAAGCAGCTTTGGAAATCAAGGAAACCATGTCCGGTCTGCTCGATCGCCAGGTCGAGATGCAAATGATTTAAGGCTTTGTTGAACCTGTATGGATATAGATTGGCTTATGGCTTATGGCTTATGGCTTATGGCTTATGGTGGGGTCACCAACGAACCTCTGGTTCCAGAGCAAGAGCAATAAGCAATAAGCTATTCACTATTCACTAATCACTATTCACTATCACAAAACAGGATTTCTCAATCGAGTCGGGATTAGATGATTGGGAATCGGCGTTATAGCCCATGCTGAAGCCAAAGCCGGTCAGTCCGGAGGCTTTGTGCGAAGCGGCATCACCGCGGCGAAACACCAGATCCTGGATACATTTCGTCAGACAAACACCAAGCATTTATCCGTTCACATCACAACCACCATCGCTCGTTCCAAAAGGAGGCACACAATGAGTGAAGAAAAGCACGGCACCCCAAAAGCCCTGATACTCGGCATCATTATTGGCATTGCGATCGTTGTCGCAGCCTATATTCTGGCTGGCGGATTCGGCAAAATTGCCAATGGATTCGGCACGCTTGCCAACGGTTTTGGCACGATAGCAAAGCCTGATCGCATCGTATCGGTGCGCGGCCTTGCAGAACGCGAGGTCGATGCGGATATGGCCATCTGGCCGCTGTCGTTCAGTCTGGGCAACGAACAGATTCAGGCTTTGCAGGCCGATATCGTTTCGAAGATCCAAATCACCAAAGACTATCTTAAGAAGTATAACCTGACCGAAGCAGATTACACGGTTCAAGCGCCTTCGATCACCGATACCTCGCTGTATGCCTTTGGAAACGAGAAAGCCAAATACCATTATATTGCCAAACAAACGATTCTGGTTCGTTCGAACAATATCAAAGCCGTCAAAGAAGCGCAGGAACACTCACTGGAACTGATGGGCAGCGAGATCGTGGTATCGCAGGAATATGAAAACAAGGTGCAGTATGATTATACGGCACTGAACAGCATCAAACCCGATATGATTGGCGAGGCCACCAAAAATGCACGTGCCGCCGCTGAGCAATTTGCCAACGACTCCGGAAGTACAGTTGGCAAAATCAAATCGGCCACTCAGGGCTGGTTTTCGATCGAAGATGCCGCGGTTGGACTTGAGGAACGCAAGAAAGTTCGCGTTGTAACAACCGTTGAATATATTCTCACAGATTAGAAACAGAAAGGGGGGCCAGCAGCCCCCCTGATTTGTATCAGTTTCGAACGGAATTGCGACGCCGTCTGATCAGGCCAAGGGATAGCGCACCAGTCAGCAGCAGCCACCATCCGGATTGCGTCGAGCGATGCAGCGTCACGCTGCAATCATCTGATCCGGATTTTGAGCCGGCATCCGCCTGCGATGCAGCGGGATCGTTTTTATCTTGTGGTTCGCCGCCTCCGGGATTGTCGCCACCACCAGGATTGTCGCCGCCTCCGGGATTATCGCCACCACCAGGATTGTCGCCGCCGCCAGGATTGTCGCCGCCTCCGGGATTATCGCCACCACCAGGGTTGTCGCCGCCCGGATCTTCCGGGCTGCCGGGATCATCGGGATTCAGGCATGAAGGCGCATGAGCTGCTTTCCATGACTTTTCGCAATCATACAGCAGACTTCCCTGAGTCGGGAACTTTGTGTATGTGCCGTCCGCATCGACGACTTCGTAATAGTATGGCGTGCAGGCTTCGAGGCCCGACAATCCCGAAATGCCATAAACGCCGTTCGTCGCAGATCCGACGGCAAGCGTTAAATCGCGGCAGCGATCATCACCATCGCCAAGAACAAGCTTGACCTGACTGGCTTCGACACTGGCATAATAATGCGTTTTGAACCAGAGCAGCGTGCCGTTGAGATAATGCGACCCGGAACTGAGCGGAGACGATTCTTTAGCAATGCTGCTGAAATCCTGTACGGCAAGGTTCACAGTACCCACGCCAATGGCATTATAATCGGGGCTGAGGATGCTCCATCGGTGACCGTTTGAACCAACATTTTCACAAACGCCGGAATTGCCGCCATCTTCGTTCAACCACATGTTCTGGGCTTTCACAGGATCGGCAGTGAAAGCGATATTCTCTGCCCGTTTGCTGTATTCGACTCCGGTAAACAAAGCGATTCTGTCGAAAGTATCGGTACCGGTGGAGTGGCAGGAAGCGGTTCCACCGACGCATGCGCATGCAACCGAACCATCGCATTTATCGGGATAGTCGTCGGCGATGGAGCTGACGAGTTCGCATGGTGAGGGATGCTGCATGCACGAGATTTCACTCGTCATTTTTGCATGGAACTGCGCAGCCCGCGCGAGATCCTGGCGCCAATACAGAGGCTGCCGCGGCCCTTCATAACAGCCAAGCCCCTCGGCGCAATTGCAGCCACAGGCTTCGAGTGCAACCGCAGGATCAGTTCGGGCTTCGTTTACCAAAAGATGAATTGCTCGGGCGTTATAGGGGATATCGTCCCCCTCGCCATAAGCAAAAGAAACCGCAGGCATCAACGCCACAGCAAAGAAAATACACAGATGCGAATATGAACGCATAATTCTCACTCCATCCAATGAGCATCGCCTAAGCATTGCAAACAGTCCCGAACCACAGGTTCGCCGAACTGCAATCGCAGTATACACAAGTTTTTGGGAAATACACCATGGATGCAAAGAAAATACGCAATATCGCAACTGTTCAGCCCCATGCCATGGGCGATATCGGCGTTCAATATCGATAGCGCCAAAGGGCTTTGTGCTGATTCATGCCTTGTTAAAAGCTGTAACCCAGCAAAAAAGCACTTGACAATCGAAAACTGGTTAATTACAAATAAAATGGTTCGGTTTAGATGGAAGCTAAGTTGTCGAAGGCCAGGCAAACTTTAAGTGTGAATCCGGAACCATGGACTTTTTAGAGATAACCGATTCATGGGAAATAGATGAGATGGAAGAACAATATGGCGACTATGGTGTCTGTAAACACCAAAACGGCCATTCAGATGAAGAAGCGCGCAACAATTACAAGTCGCGTCTTCAAACGGCCAAACGCATCGACACGTTAAAGAAACACGTGGAAACGACATATAAAGCGAAAGGCTGTACGGTTTCTGCAGATGGCGCGCATGTGCTGGATGCAAACGGCAATGTAATCCATTAATATAACAGGAGTGCAATATGAATCATATTAATTGGATAACAATCATTGCGATTACTTGCTTAAGTCTTTCATGCACTGCCACCCCCAAACATAGTGCCTCCGAAGAAACTACAAACCTATCGAATAATGTGACAAGTGAAGAACCACAAACAGACACCAGCGAAACAAGGCCAGCACCAACCGAGCCGAATTCCGGAATACCAGAGACCATTGATACTGCGAAATGTTCTGAACCATGCGTCGTACCATTTACGCACAATCCAATTCCAAAAGAAGAACAGCGGCCATTTATTCTTACCTACGAAACCCTCAAACCCAACAGATCCGTTGGCATTGAATATTATGCTACAATCTCAGATTCCAATAAAGAGCCCTATCCATACGACTTCGATGTCGACTGCGAAATGAATGGTGAATAT
>JAEEGL015039725.1_pt1 | contig 48841 bp, 43 predicted proteins | sample 9134231 | NCBI WGS metagenome assembly JAEEGL01 (sample SAMN16246548, study PRJNA631951) | gut metagenome | biome: gut microbiome; feature: rumen; material: fiber-attached | host: Bos | place: Iran: Karaj | collected 2018-10 | reverse complement strand
GTGATGGATTGGGAGGTGGAGAACATCCCCACCATCCTCAACGTGTGGTTTGGCGGCAGCGAGGCTGCCGATGCCATCTGTGATGTCGTCTTTGGCGACGTGGCGCCCAGCGGCAAACTCACAGTGACGATGCCCCGCAGCGTGGGCCAGGTACCCATCTACTACAACCACCTGAACACTGGCCGTCCCAACCCCAAGTGGTTCACCAAGTTCACCACCAACTACCTGGATGTGCCCAACGATCCGCTGTTCCCCTTCGGCTACGGCTTGAGTTACACCACCTTTGAGTATAGCGCGCTCACGCTGAGCAGCAACTCGATGACAAAGGGCGGCAACATCACCGCAACCGTCACCGTCACCAACACGGGTAACTGCGAGGGCACCGAGGTCGTTCAACTTTACATCCGCGACCTAGTGGGCAGCATCGCCCGTCCCGTGCAAGAACTGAAGGGCTTTGAGCGCATCACCCTCAAGCCCGGCGAGAGCCGCACCGTCTCGTTCAAGATCAACGCCGACCTGCTCAAGTTCTACGACAAGGACCTCAACTACGTCTGCGAACCCGGCGACTTCGAAGTCATGGTCGGCCCCAACTGCCGCGACGTCCAGCGCCTCCCCTTCACCCTACAATAACAAACCCCAAAAAACCATTCCCGGTTTTCTGACCCTCCCCCAACTAAACAACAATGAAGTCGCTGAATTATCAGCGACTTCATTGTTGTGCATAACATGAGGTTTTATCAAATCATTTCTCTTACTAGTGAAACATGTTATAAATATTCGATTATCAAGTGATTATAAAATATCGATTATTTGTTCCATCATACTCGATTACTATGTTGTATCACAAAACAGAGTAATAATAAAACAGTCCAATCCTACCTCAGTGTAAGGTGGCTAAAGTTGTATTTTTAGTTTTGATAAGATGAGAAAAAATGTCTCTTTCCCCCTTTTGTCAAAATAGCACAAAGAGGGTTGTGATGCCCGCCGATGAGGCTAGGGCCCACTGAGGTCGCCTCGCGATTGGGCGGGAAGCCATAGGGGGCTCGATAGATGCTGCAGTTATGATACCACATGGGGTGCCGCACGAATAATCAGGTCATTCGCGATGTTGCCATCCCCGCCGTCAATAGAGCCATTCAGCGATTGCGATCTTGTCCACGGCTGGTGTCAGGGCTCATACTGCTGGCACCAGTAGTGGAACCGCAGCAGGAACACAATGGCCACGGTGCAGAACAGTTTGTTCCAGACCGGGATGTCACCAACAATCGCAGGCGTCCAGCACACGGCTGTCATCAGCACACCTGCCACGACATGAATCGTCACCATAAAAATCTTGTCCTTGTTCATAGTCTCAATAATTATTAGTTCCTGATTTATTTGCCCTAAAAATGTAAACGAGCCCCCCAAAATTAAAACGAAAACCGATAAAAATTACTGAGATTGCTTTAGTGGGTAGCCGTCTTTGCAGCCATGAAGAATGAAAAAGGCTCCCATGTGTTAAATTAATGTTAAAGACCCCGCCCTGATTGAATTTTTTGCTCAATGTTTCAATGTTATCAATGTAAGCATGTTGAACAATTTAAATCATTTCAGTTATGACCATCACCATCAAAATCAACAATCCTTATCTGATGAATCGTGCCCACAACTATTTCTGCAACAAAAATGTCCAGACCATGTTGTGCAACAATCAAACTGAATTGACCCTCTTCAATCTTGACCGGACCGAAGCCGAAAACCTGCTCATTGCCTTCACCAAACACTTCCATTTGAAACCTGCCATGCAACAACCCCTTGCTGCATAAGCAAATAAATGGCCGCAAAGAAAAATAATTGGCCAAGATATTGAATTTTTCCCTGGGTGTTTCCATATTTTTATAAGTGCTCATTTTAACGAATATTTATTCGTTAAAATGAGTTAAATCATTCATTGATATTTGGCTCTCCAGAAAAATTTCAGTATATTTTACCTCAGAAAAATTCCAATCGTTTGTTGAATCAAACAAAGCGGCATGGAAACGAGAGGCATCCGAAACGCTCATTTGAAGGGAGTAGGAATCACCGAATTAAACATGGATTGATTATGGGATTTTTATTAAGCAGAGAGACCAGTTTGAAATGCGGAAAAACCGTGTATGTAGACATGGACAATGTACTTGTTGATTTCCAAAGCGGACTCGACCGTGTGCCTGAGGCTATCAAGGCCGAATATGCCAATGACGGCACAGGCAAGCCGCATTATGACGATATCCCGGGGCTTTTCTCGCTGATGGACCCGATGCCTGGCGCCATCGAGGCTATGCAGGAACTGAACAAGTTCTTTGACCTCTACATCCTCTCCACAGCCCCGTGGCTCAACCCGTCGGCATGGCGCGACAAACTGGAGTGGGTGCAGCGCTACTTTGGCAAGGGAAAAGATTCCATTTTCTACAAACGCATCATCATTTCACACCACAAGGACCTCAACCGCGGCGATTTTCTGATTGACGATCGAAAGAAGAACGGCGCTGACCAGTTTCAAGGCGAACTGATAGAATTCGGCTCAACAAAGTTCCCCACCTGGCCCACCGTAGTAACGTATCTGCTCTCAAAGAGATGTCCCTGTGCCTGAATCGAAGGCACTTCATGAAGTGGGCCTCAAACGTTTTTATCCAACTTTGGTGCCCACTACAGAGTGCAGTCAAGGATCTCTATTTTCGTCTGCAGAAGATGTGTTATGTTGCTGATTGCTAATCTGCTATCGCCCATTTTGACATGTGGGTGTAAATAAATGTAAAGAAAATGATGGAAATACCAGTCGTTTTTTCGATTTAAAAGGCTGATATTTATAATATTTTTTATAATTTTGCCGTATCACTACATTTCTCTTTGAGAGATAGTAAAAGACGATTCATTTATGTCGCTGGAAATCAGCACAGAAACTTGGAGAGTTGGTGTCATCACATGTCAATTTTATGGCGCTGTGCTGTTTAGCATGGTGTCCCTCTCTATTTTATAAAATCAAGATGGAAAAACTCTCTGTGCTGTCAAGAAACGAGATTCATTGGTACCCGATGCGCATTACATATAATCGGGAAATGAAAATAAAAAGTTTACTTGATGAACTGAATATCGAGAACTTCGTACCGATGCGCAGCGAGTATGTCAATACGAGGAGTGGTAAAAAAAAGAAATTAGTCCCAGCAATCCGCAATTTGATATTCGTCAGGTCTTCAAAAGAAACACTTACCGGTTTAAAAATGAACATGGCCGGGTTTGAGCCAATGCGATATATCACGAAGAAGTCTTTAATAAACGGGCAGCATGAAATATTATTTGTTCCCGATAAACAGATGGGAGATTTTATGAAAGTTGCTTCGTCTCCAGAAGATCGGTATTTTGTTCTGGACAATAACGATTTCATCAACAAGGTTGGTAGGCGTGTTGAGATTACCGAAGGATATTTTGCAGGTGTTGAAGGTGTAATAAAACGAATCAAGCGGAACAAACATGTCGTCGTTCAGATTGAAGGAGTCGCTGCTGTTGCTATTACGTTTGTTCCTGCGAATTGTCTCTCGATTTTAGATAGTTGATTATTACTTAAAACAGATAAATGAGATGGATAAGTACACGCAATTATTAATGGCTCTACCGTTTGATTATCTGCATCTAGCAGAGTCGTTTGCTAACGATAACCATTCACCAAAGATCGAGCCGGCACATCTTTTTCGTGCATTGTTGCACAAGAATGCCGGTCTGGTTAATTTTATAGAGGATACGCTCGACGAAGACTACTACTATTTTGTGGATTGGGCTGATATGAGGATGATGCAATGTGAGAAGTCCCCGTACCCGATGAAGGGTGTTCAACTCTCCCATGACTCGCAGATGGTGGTAAAAGAGGCTCAGAGTATCAGCGAGAAATCAGGCTTACCCGAGATGAATACTATCTGCCTGTTGGCTTCGTTGGTTACACCTGGGATTGGTTTTTCGTTTGAGGAACTAAAGACTCTGCCATTGAAGGCTGATAAGGTTCTCGCCACGTTGCAATCAACTTCGTCCAAATCGATAAATAAGATCGTAGCAGCCAGCAAAAACACAACGGGCTCAGGAGACAGTGGGTACTGCATCCCAATGCTTAATGAATTGAGCGAGTCCCCGGTTATCGGCTTTGACAATGAAATACTATCAATCGTTGAGGTGCTTGCCCGTAAAGATAGAGCAAACATATTGATTGTCGGAGAAACTGGGGTTGGCAAGACAAGCCTTATTAACGCCATCCTTCAACGACTGAAAGACAAGAATGTGCCTGAATCGCTTGAACAGTTGCAACCATTTGAACTGGATTTAATTTCCCTCAGTCAGGGTGTGACCTATAAGGGTGAAGTTGAAGACCGTTTCAAAAAAGTGACAGAAGAATTGCTCAATCAGACTCAGCCTCTTTTAGTGATTGAGAATTTCCATCAAGTGGAAGACCATCAGTCGGTGCTGAATGGTATCTTGCCGAACCTTAAGAAACTCCTTTCCAAAAGTCAATTACAGGTTTTATGCACGGCGACGATTGACGGCTACACCAAGAATATTGAAAAAGATAAAGAGTTTACTTCATTTTTTGAGAAAATTACCATTGAAGAGCCATCAGAAGAGCAGGCGACAGAGATTCTCCGCAGTAAGCAACAGGCATATGAGGAATTCCACCATCTGCCTGTTGAAGATGATGTACCCGCTGAGATAGTACGGCTATCGAAGCGATATCTGTCCGACAGGCATCTGCCTTCGTCTGCTCTAGACCTTCTTGACCGAGCCATGTCATCAGTGAAGATTGCGAATGAGATGGCAAAGTTGGCTCAGGATGGCGGCTCCCAGCAAGATAAATTGTACAAAGATGCAGTGCGTGATGTCGTGTCCAAGATGACGGGAATACCAATGGGAAATATCCAGTCGGAAGAACGTGAAAAATTGTCCAATGCTGAGGAGATTCTTCACAAGCGAGTTGTGGGTCAGAATCATGCAATTAAGAGTATTTTGGATGCCATCTATGAGTCGCGGTCTGGGTTGAACAAGAAAGGGCAACCGATGGGTTCGTTTTTCTTCCTCGGTCCGACAGGTACAGGTAAAACGGAACTTGCGAAGTCTCTTGCTGAATTCTTGTTCAATGATGAGACATCAATCCTGCGCTTCGATATGTCGGAGTATAAAGAAGAACATTCGGTAGCGCTGTTATATGGAGCACCTCCGGGCTATGTCGGATATGAAGAGGGTGGACTGCTGGTTAATCAGATACGCCAGCATCCTTACTCTGTCGTTTTATTTGACGAAATTGAGAAGGCACACAGGTCTGTGTTTGATTTGTTTTTGCAGATACTTGATGAGGGTAAGTTACATGATAGACTGGGCCGAGTGGGTGATTTCTCAAATTCACTTATTATTTTCACTTCAAATATTGGTAGTGACTACATTTTCAAGTCATTTGGCGAAAATAAGGTGCCCACCCATGACCAAATGCTTGAAGTCATGCAGGGACAGTTCCGACCAGAGTTCCTGGCCCGCCTCACAGAGATTGTACCATTCTCGCCCATTACAAGTGAGATGATTGACAGGATTTTTGATATCCACATCAAGAATCTGTTAAAGACGTTGCATGAGCAAAACATTGAGTTGGTTATTGATGAAACAGCCAGAAAATATGTGACGCAAGTGGGATTCAATGCCCACTATGGAGCACGTCCGATTCTTGGTATCATCCGCAAGGAAATCAGGCGTCCGTTGTCAAAACTCATTATCTCTGGCGATATAGAGCCTGGTGACATCGTGACCATGAGATATGATGATGAGAATAAACAGATCATGTGGGATATTGATACTCCTGATGATCCCGAAAAAGAAAACAAATGAATCAACATATATTAATAAATGAAATAATTTTAAATTATGGCAAGAAAAACTGTTATTACCAAGGTTTTGGATGCTAACGCTGAAGATGGCATTATCGAGTTCCCGCAGAACAAGACTTTATATGCCGATCAGTTTACAGATGAAGCACCAAACACGGATGAAGACCGAGAGGGTTTTAAACCCAAGAACATGAATGAGGTATTTGAGCACTACCAGCCGAGTAAGAACGGCGTTGCCCTTGAAACGGAAGAAGGTGGTGCTGTGTATGAAAGTTTTGATTTCAAATCCATCAAGGATTTTGAAGATGAGAGTTTAATTGAACAGAGCGAACTCTTGAGTACGGCAAAAGGCAAGATTGATGCCCTTAACTCCGTGATTCGTCAGTTGGAAAAGAATAAAACTTTGCGCAATACGCTCAAGGATGAAGCCGCAAGAGGAAATCTTGCAAATGCCTTGAGGGCACTGCTGGCGGAACTTGAAGATGCTGAATAAAACAATTTAATTAACAACCAAAATCATTGAATGATATGGCTGACGAAGAAATGAAAAAAGCCCCCATCACCGATGGGCCGCAACTCAAAGAGAGAGAAAAAATCGAGAATCCATCAGAGTTGCTGCAGGATAGCCTCGGTGGTTTGAATAAGTTTGGAGGATTCCAGTTGCTCAAGGGTCTGATCAAAGGCGTTGAGAACATGGACCCGCGTCGCAAGGCTGTAAAGAACATTTTTTTAAGTGATGCGGCTTATGACGAGTCACGTAAAAAACTGAAGAATGAGTTGGAGTTATGGGTTTCCATTCTTGAAGATGGAGGCAGTGACCCCATGCAGATTATTGAAGCATGCAGCGCGAAACGAGACAAAACCGAACGCAATCTGAAAGACAATCTGTTTAATGTTCACGAGGACATCAAGAAACTTGAGGTCACTTATCGTGCATTGGATTCTTTCTTTGCCAATGCTGGCCAAGGTAAGATAGACTGTTTGACGTTGATGAACGTCAATAAGGATGAACTGGAGTATCATGACTCCGATGATACCAAAGCGATACGTGAAGAACTCGAGAAGTACTACGATCGCTTGAGCCTCAAGAACAACTATAGCCTGCTGGTTGTGCCCGGTTATCTGGGTGACGCTACTACAGTCAGGATGTGGGCGGATACTGCATACCGCAATAAGGTTATCATGCTCACCGACTTTAAGGATAGCCTGAACTTTACTATGCTTAAGGATGAGTTGGATGATGCGAACCTGCAAGGACAAGATGCTCAGTTGGCTAACATTGTCATGGCTTGCAACTACATCTTGGGACGCAAGAAATCCGAGTTGGCAGGTGAGGATGACGACATCTATTTGCCCGCTTCAGCAGCGCTGGCCGGTCGCATGACCAATACCGAGGAGACCGTTATCGCTCAAGGTTCAGCAGGTAAAAAGTACGGAACATTAAGTAATGTAAAGGGCGCCCGACTTGACTTGCGCAAGAGTGAGATTGCAGCCCTCATCGATCAGGGTGTCATTCCTATGGTTGAAGAAGATGGACGCACGATGGCGTTCTCCAATCGCTCGCTGTATAATGGAGCAACCATTGGATTGCAGGAGTATCCCATTGTCCGCACATTTGACTGGATTGGGAAGGTGTTCCAAAATTTCTTTAACGATGAGGCCTTCATTAATTGGAACTCGCAGGTTAAAGCGGAACTGCAGCAAGCCATCCACGATTTCTTGAGCGATTACAAGGGTCCTGGTAAACTCATTGAGAACTACAACCTTAAAGGAATCAACCAAGATCCCAAGACTAAGGACATATCGATTCAGGTGGAACTGAAACCATTCTTCGCAGCCAAGAACTTCTTCATCGAACTTACTGGTCACAATGGCACAGCAGGCGTTGAGTGGGACCAGAATGTAACGTAATCAACCGTGTTTAATAATCAATATAGTTTATTTTAAAATTTTTTATTTATGGCTACTAGAACAGCAACAATCAATGCCGATGGCATTCAGGAACGCGAAGTATTATTCGTAAGGTATGAACTCAACCAGCAGACCGACGTTGAAGGCCAGCCTACTGGTACGACCCGTGGTGGCAAGATTTACATCAAGGTAAAGTCCAACGATGATGGTAATACCGAACTGCTTGAGTGGATGGTCGACACCTACATGAGCAAGAGCGGCACCATTTCTTTCCCCAATCGTCAGGGTGGTGAGATGAAGCACCTCTCGTTCAAGGAGGGTTATGTAGTTGAGTATGCTGAGACCTATGACTCGACTAACTCGCTGCTCCAGTATGAGGAGTTCACCATCTCGGCCAAGGAAATCCAGGTGGGTAACGCTCGCCACAACAACCGTTGGACCATTGACAACTGATGTTAACTTAGACTATTATTCGGCTTGTTGCGAGGGTATCACCAGCATTGTGGAGGTGATACCCTGGCTTCAAGCCAAGTCAATTCATTTTATCTATGGCAATTCAGGGAAGCCTCAGTATCGGTGGGCATGAATACAGCGTGGTTGAATGTGCCTATGAGTTTAATCAGTCCGTTGACGACACTGGCAAGCCAGTATCGCGTCCGATAGGTGGTACCATCACATTTGTGATGCCGTCTTCAAGCGATGACGACTTGTTTTTCTACAAGTGGATGTTCAACAAAACTGAGGTAAAAAACGGCACCTTCAAGTTTGTTGTTTACACGAACAAGAACAATCGTAGTCTCAAGACCGTCTCTTTTGAGAATGCTTATTGCATCGGACTTAAAGACTATTTCAATGACAATGACAGTAAACTTATGTATACAACGGTTACTGTCAGTGCCGAGAAGATTATGGTCGGCTCATTGGCAAAGGCCGAATTCACAAACGAATGGAAGGTAGAATAACCTATGTCAATCTCCGTTAAGAATATTTCAGTCGCTATTGCGGGCACTACCTCTACTGCGTTTGATATTGAGTTGGAGGGAACTCGCTATCACATGGACGATTTTACTCTCAGCCAAAGCCTGTTGACACATAACATGCTGTCTTTCAGCATGCACAAAGCGTTGCCCGATGAGGAAATCAATGAGCCGCAGTTTGAACTGTGCGGGTACATCATCGGCAAGAAAATCACGGTGTCCCTAAAGACGGTGAGCATTGAGAGTGAATCATTGAATGGCGGTGGCGACACAATCGCAGATATAGAGTTCAAAGGCTTTATCACATCGGCGTCTGCAACACGAGAAAACAGTTGCTACAGGATTCAGGTAGAGGCCCTAAGTTGGGACGCGTTGCTTGACGATGCTGCCGCATGCAAGTCCTTTGAGCAAAAGTCACTCTCGGATATTGTCAATGATGTCACGAGTGAATACAGCGGACAGTTGAACGCTCTCATTGATGCCCGTTTCAAGGATGAGATACCCTATTGTGTGCAATACAATGAAACCAACTTTCAGTTCTTGCAGCGATTGGCCCGCAGATACGGAGAATGGCTATATAATGACGGCACGAGATTGGTGTTCGGCAACCTTAATAAGCACGATTCCGTGCGGTTGTCCTATCCTGGTATTGACATACCATCCTATAGCGTGGATTTAAGAACCCAGCATGTGAAGTTCAACCACATGTCCTCGTCCTATAACGCATATGACGCAACACAAAAAGAGGGCATCAACGAGGCAAAGAAAGTATATAACAGTCTGAGTGAGAAAGTGTTCAAGGCATCAGAAACACTATATACCAAGGAAACTTTACAAAATCTGCACTCAGGAGGTTTTGCCGATAATGATGGACGAGAAACAGTGCTGAATGTGTCCACCAAAACTCAGGCTCGCGGCATTAAGGCTGGCATGCTGACTTATTCCGGCACAACCTATTGCTCCAAGATTAAAATCGGCTCGACGCTCATCGTGGTTGATAATTTCATTACTAATCCCATGACTAACGCCAAGAGCCCTGTTGACCAGGACGAGATACTCATCACCAACCTGATTCATCACTTCAATGCCGATAAAGAGTATCGGAACTATTTCAATGGCATACCCGCCGAGTGTGATTATCCTCCTTATTCCGACAGCGATATATATCCATATGCACCCTCATGCCGTGCCAAGGTGATGGACAATGAGGATCCTAATAATCTGGGTCGTGTCAGAGTACAGTTTGATTGGCAGGCGCAACTTAATCCCGACATGTGGACACCATGGCTGCGCATCGCGCAACCCTATGCCGGCGGAGAAAAGGGATTCAGTTTCATTCCTGAGATCGGAGAGGAGGTAATGATTGATTTTGAGGGAGGCAATGCCGAGCGCCCATATGTCAAGGGTATGCTCTTTAATGGAGTTGGCAACCCCGATGGCAAGTGGTTGCCAGGCAACAACAGCAAGAATCAGATCAAGGCCATTCGCACGCGCAACGGCCACACTATTGAAATCCATGACGAGGGCAAGGATGGCTACATCCGCATCTATGACAACAAGAAGGAAAACTACATCCTCACGTTCTCGACCGATGAGAAATTGATTAAACTGGAATCCACAGGTAACATTGAGTTGTATGCCGCTAATGATATCATCATGCACGCAGGCCACGATATCACTGCCACAGCCGGTCATGACATCACTGCCACAGCCGACCATGATATCAGCGAATCTGCCGGTAACGATATGTTCCTCGAGGCTGCCCACGACCAGCAGCGAACAGCCGACAACGATATCCGCGAGCATGCCGGCAATGACCGCACTGCCAATATTGACCGCAACGACTCACTCACTGTGAGCGAAAACCAGTTTGTCAAGGTAAACGACAACAAGGACGAGCAGATTGCCCACAAACTGCAAATCAGCGCCGAAAACATCCGCACCGAGGCCGATCAAGACCTGCTTGAATACTCCACTACCCACCATATCAAGGCCGGTGACGCAGTCGCCATTAACTCCGGCACCCGTATCGACATCAAGTCAGGCATCGTCAAAGTACAGTAATTGAGAATCTGTTATGTATAGTATTGAATCTCTGATCAGCATATTACAGTCGCAGGCTCCTACCAACAAGTCTATTGATGAAATTGAGGGTGCACTGAACAGAATCGCTACAGGCGTGAGCATTCCTAATTCAAAGAGAACAGAGCTTTATAACCTGGTGATGCGCTTGAAACATAAATCCCAATGGCGCATCAAAGAAGAAGCATCAAAGGTTGCCGATAAAATCAGGAGAGAACGCTTAAATGAAGCACGCTCATTTTATATGGAACATAATGAGGATGTCAACCATGTAAAATCATCTATCGACCCCAATCATGAGGTAGTAACTACCTTAGTAAATACAGGCATGGTTTTGTACCAGTGGTGCAAGATGATTGAAGATGAAGATGGAGATGTGGTGCTTTATGATTCTAAAAAGGATATCTGTACTATTGGCAAATATTTCTCAACGAGTCCAGTGTCTCCTGAATCATTGGGCTTTTTCAGGGCATTTGATGTGTATAACACTAATGGAATCTATGAGGGAACAGGACAGCAGGTTTGTTGCCGTTTCGTACTTCCGTTTTCTGCACCATGTTTAGTGTCTAACGCCAAAGCGACATTTGATAATTGGAATGCTCATCATCATTATGATGGAATGGCTATAAACAAAGATGAAAATATTGGTGAAATCAAGGTCACGAAAGAACCATACAAAGGAATATGGACAAATGGGGGTGCGATGCAAGTGTTTATACCGCTTAGTGACGATCAACGGAAAACATTGGCAAAGATTGCTCAATTTGTTTAATAGGATTATTGTAATCTCTTTGAGTTATGGCTGATTCTTACGTTTGTTCCGGAGCAACGATGAAGTGTACGATGGGCACAAGTACCGCCAGATTGACGGTGTTACCCATCCGCACGGTATTCTTGACAGGTCAGCCCATGGCGAACATCAGCGACCATCTGACAATGGTTAACCTTGCCCCGTTCGGTCGGTGCCGCTCGTTGGGCTTTCCTGCGACCGCAGCTGCGACCGCAGCTCACCATGGGCACTTGACACCCATGCCTTGCATGCACAACACGCCGTTCCCATGGATGGGCGGTAAGATGGATTATATTATAAAAGGTGACCCGGCACTGTTGAAGTCAAGTACTTGTCAGTGCATGTGGGGAGGCACCATCAGCCTCGTTACCGATGGACAGACTCCTACTGGCTCCGCAGACCTCAGCAAATTACCGCAGGAACAGTTCCAGTCATACCAACAGACAGATAACGATACACCGAAGGAAGGGAAAATCACCGAGAAATTCAATAAGGCTGGTGAATATAGAGCACAAGGAATGGGCCTTCTCGCTAGTTTCAAGAAGGCCAATCACGATGTGAATTTCAAGAATTCGAGGAATAAGGAAAAATTCATGAGTGACGATGATGCAGACCTCTCCAAGTCTAACAAGAATTACGGAAAGAACGAGCAATACGGCATCAACTGCGCGACAACCACGACGGCATTCATGCTGCGTAAACAAGGCTATGATGTGACGGCAAGAGCCCGCAATGCAAATGAACACACCGACTCCATTGCTTATGGCCTTAATATCTACAAGGCATGGAAGAATCCTGACGGTTCGGATGTGTCCCCAACCATGTTGTTGTCACAATTTAATGACAAAGTTTCGGCTAAAGGTCTTGAGGATGAACTCAACACACTCAATGATACAAAGGCAGAAATACTCAGGATACAAAACATATTGAGAAGCGACAGTAATCTCAGTGATGATGATATTCGCGCTCTCAATGCCCGTAAAGATACGCTCATGGACTCTTACTATGACTCACGAGAAGCGCTGGCCCCCGTTTACAAAGAGATGCTGATGGAGGCTTGCGAGGAAGAGGGCTACTATACCTTCGGTCTTGTGTGGGATGCCGTAAGCATAGGTGGTGGCCACTATACTGTCATTAAGAGTGAAAAAGATAAAGACGGTAATACCATCCTGACTAATATCGAACCTCAGACTGGCGAACCTTTTGAAAGTATTGATGATATGGTGGATGCGCTGGATTATCCGCCCGATGTTGATGACACCATTATGCGAACAGACAACAAGGAGTTTAATGAAGAATATAATGACTTGTTTGACATTAATTAATTAAAAAAATGGAAGTGCCTCAAGCAGTATTAGATAAAGCCAAAGGGTTTATCGACAAATTTGGTGAGGGTTTCAATGATCTTGGTTTGAATCATGGTAAACATGTATACCAGTTTGTTTTTCCTGAAAGGCAACGGACGGGATTCCCGTACATTTACTTATATGACGAAACATCAGATGAAGTTGAAGAGGTCACGGGAACCAAAGCTATAAAAATCATACATCAATGTCTGAGAAGATCCAGGCGTTAATCTATTTCGTGCCCCCTCAATTCCGCCACCACAAACGCTAAAGGGCCAAGGTCTTAATGATTATGAATTCTGGTTCTTCAACAGAAGCGATAAAACTTGATAACCAACAGAAGTCAGAGACCTATTTTGTGGGTAACAAGTACAGGTTGGTGTTAAAAGATGCCTATTGGATCAAGGACAATATAAAGGTGCGTTTCGTCCCGCACCAAATGGAACACCCATTGACTGTCATTTTTGCTAAAGTTCTGGATAACAATGAGAAAACGGGGAGAGATGAATCTGAATTGGAATTCAAATTGAAGTTTGAAATTCCGGGTACAATCTTTCCTGAAAGCAAAGAGATTACCATTAGGTTTGATGAATTAACCCCGATGTATTGTATCAAAAAGGGAAAGATTTGCTTTCTGACGGACAAAGACGACAATCAATATTACAAGTATTTTTTAAAGGAGTTTTCGTCAGATTTGGTTGGAGTCAGATTTAATTGACGAATTTTCCATTGTCATGAATGAGTATAATCATCATAGGATAATTGATAGATTCTCTTTAGGTAGGTTGTCAGATGAACAGAAAGACTTACTTGAAAATGCAAGTGATTTCACTGACAGCATCAATGCAGAATGGAAATACTACTTCTATCATTTCTATTATGATATCGAAATTAAAGATAATAGTGCTGTTAATGAAGGAACGATAACTCTTTCTCGTGTTGATGAGGATCAAAATGTTTCAGCCCAAAGCATGCGGCGGTGTGGAAATATTGATTTATCACAAGTAAGACCTAAGGATAAAGCTTTAAAGGAGATTAGAATTCCAATATTGATAGGGTCTCATGATAGGGAGACTAAAGTTGGGGAGAAAATATACTATAACACATCATTGCCTTACGACTCAGCCTTTCATGAAAAAGAGTTTTTCTCGATGATTAACAATCGGGAAAAATCTCCAAAAATGAATGCTGTCGATATTGGAAATCAGAGTGATAATGTCGCGTTTCTGCATGCGATGAGTTCAAAGGGAGAAACACCGCTCTTGGCTAAAGGCGTATTTAAAGAACATCTAAAAAAGTGCTTTTTAGAGTATCTTTTTCTTGAAGACGAAGGGCTGGCCAACTTTATGTTAGGCATTGCCTTGCATGGAATTATGGATAGTTTCACGCCTTCACATACTGCATTTCAGAACTATGAGCAACAGGATATGGCTAAACACGCTCAAGGTGATGTCATCCCGTTTCCTGGAGATGTTTTAGAATTCGTTCCTGGTCAGATCGACAAAGATACATTTGGTGCAAAATTGCTGGATCGTTATATCAAAGGTTTCAATGATGATGAGTCATTAAATGTTATTGAATACAAGATGCTCTATATTTACATGTCTGTATTCGATATTAGCAGAGGGAAGGCGTTGGAGGAACTCTGGGAAAGTTTGAAAGGAAAAAAGCGGTCTCAAATTAACCAGTTGTTATGTGGTTACGAACCAGGACCGAAGGCTTATATTTACCTCAATAGAGCGTTGAGCACAATGTGTAGAGTATATGTGTGTTTACATGGTTTTCGAAAGAATATCGCAGGCGATTATGAACGCTATAAGAACGAGAGTAGTGCAATTGTTCAAGAGGCCTGCAATATCTGGGATGATGAATTCACAAGTTTCTTGAAGAATGAATTCAATGTGCTTTTAATAAACCATTTTAAAAAAGAATTCAACTTGATTGACAGGCTCCAAGTGCTTGGGACTAATGTTAAAAACCCAGCGAAATCTCTTGCTGTTGTTGCAAAAGACCTTGGAATTACAGCCGGAAACACAATCGCAGATACAAAGGCTGCTAAAGCAGTAAAAGCGGCAAAAGATGCCATTGATGACTCATTAATTAATTGAAGCCTTGTATCCATCGTGATATGTAATGCAGGTGTATAAAAACTTTGCAAACTTATGCCGCCAGGAGTCGTAGGAGGAAAGAATGTCAACAAAGAAGATGACAAGAAGAAGCAGGGGGTTAAGAAAACCGTTTACTTCGGTATCTTCTTTGACGGAACGAATAACAATAAATTCCAGGTTATGCTTGGGAAACTTTTCCGCAATACTCAGGCTATCAACAAGAAAGTAAAGGATGCCAAGGGTAGAGCGTTCAGCATCAGCGAGATACGCGCCAAGGGTCGCAGTTATTGGGAGCAAAAGCCTGATAGTTTCTCGAAGTCTGAATTGGATGAGATTTTCTTCGGGTATGAAGGAGCGGGTGATACCTATTTTATTGAGAACAGCAATCGTCATGCCGCGACTCAAGCTCTTGGCTATTCTTACGATGGTAAGGCAGAACAATTCTTTGACGATACATACTCCCAAGGACTGAAGGAGTATAAGCGAGGAACAACCGGCAAATTATCTGATAAGGAATGGAAGGATTTGAAGGGTAGCGAGGGCGAGGGTGGAGCCGTTCAAGGGGTTACTTATACCAATGTCGCTATCCTTGAAGCTCTCTATCAAGAAAGTGAAGATCATTATCCCATCTATATCGAGGGTGTGGGCGCAAAATTGGAAAGCGGAAAACTGCAACTCTTGGATGCTGCTACCGGTACAGGAGACACAGGCCTTTGGGCCAAGGTCAGAACAATGGCTGCTAGTGTTTCTCGTATCTGCACAAAGTATGTGATGAATGCAGATGTGAGTGAACTGTCTGTCCACATGAGCGTTTATGGATTTAGCCGCGGTGCGACTTCGGCCCGCATGTTCTCTTATATAATTAATCCTGGGGAAAAGCGTGACATATCTGCCGCGCTCCAGCAGATTAATAGGAGCAGTTTTCTCTCAGGTCCTAAAATCACTGAGAAAAAACTTGAATTCGCTGGCATTTTTGATACTGTTGCCACCTATGGGGTTGCTGCTCATGGCAAAGATGTGGATCTGTTGTTCCTTTATGGCGTTGATAATGCTGATCATGTTCTCCACTTGTGTGCGATGGATGAGTTCCGTACAAAGTTCGCTTTAACGGATATCAATAGCGCCTTTGGAAAAGGTCTTGAGTTGTTCTTGCCAGGCTGCCACACTGATGTGGGCGGCGGCATTACGCTAGGTGTAGATGATTGGAAACAAATCAACACCGTTGGAGGCCTTATCAACAAATGGGGACGGAGTAATCCCGCAGAGTATGCGCCAATCAATGAAATGACATTACGGGAGATGGGGTGGATTTCGCCTTCTGGAGCCAAAGCAAACGCAATTAATAAGAATTTCTCGGCTTCCTGGACCGAACAATCAGGCTCTTTGTTCCGTGATGAGATGAACTTTATGGAAATCAGGAAATATGTACAGCCTGGTTATTCCAATGTCCCGTTGAAGATGATGCACAAGAATGCAAAGAATTTTGTGCCCTTCTTCAAGGATATACCTCCAGCATATGGCATAAAGTATTCTTTCTTGAATGGCCTGTATAATACTTGGAGTAAGGTTTTAGGTGAGAAAGGGCAGAAATTTGTCGCAGTCAGCAATAGTGCCTATTCCTTCCTGCGTTCCAACTTCCTGCATTATTCGGGTGATGACTCACCTGGGTACGGGTTGGTCAATGGTGTTCACAGAACCTATGTCAACTTGCCTAACAAGAGCATCTTGGAGCAGATGAAAACTAATCAGTTGATAACGCGCTTAATATATGTTGGCGATGATAGTTTGGTTACTGACCATTACGACCTTAGCGACTTGAAAGGTAATCCAGGCTGATTTACAGAGCACCTAATGAGATAAGAGGTTTTTAATCCTGACTCATCATGTCACAGCAATATCGCATATTAGTTTCGGGTTCAGCACCAATATTGTATCCGGCTGATACTTTCTTTGGACTCTTGTGGCTTGACAAGGACGACGCAATGGAAATACCCAAGAAGTATCCTTTCCAGGGAGAATGGGGACAGCCCTTAAGCCGTCACTTGATGAATCGTGAAGAATTTCCGGTGCCAAGAAAACTGGACTTGGTGTGGTTGTCGATAGTCGAACGCAAGTTCTATTCTATCGAGAAGATGCTGCCAGCAGAGAGACTGGAAGAATTGTTCGGTCAGCAAGACGAGGAATCTGGCGAACCAAGATTTGAACATATCGTGGTGGGGATGGCTCCGTGCGGTGGTGTAGCAGTCTGGACACATGGAAATAATAAATCGGTCCTCGTGGATTGGCTTAAAGCCGAGGAAATCCAGGTTGAGATGAAGGACTTCATGCCACTGAATCCTAATGTGACACTTGATGAGAATTGTAATTTCTATATCAGTAATGATGATGCTGTAAGGGAGAATTTGGAATTGAACGGGTTGCCGCCGAGGGATTTGTTTGACCGGTATATGCAGCAGTTCTGCTATAGGTATCTGGTGATGTTTGAGCGATGGGACGAAGACGAAAAGCGGTGGGAGAAGCCTGGTCTTGACGAGAATGGACAACCTGTTGACAGGAAGTCGATGCCCGAACTTGACTACATCGAGGAAGCACTCTATGACGGAACCCACGACAAACTTCATGATGGAGGTCTGATGAGGTTCCACATGGCGGGGAAACCAAAGAAACTTGCAGTGCTGTGGCATATCAAGAAAAGCCAATATTCGGCCTATCTGTGGTTTGACGATGAGGCAATCCGTGCAGCATTTGAGAAGTTTTATGGTGCTCACCGTGACACCAAGGTTGATTTTATTTTCCGTATTGATTCTGAAAAGAACAGATACGAACTTGCCTTGTACCGTTATGGGCTTCAAGAGCCAGTGGTTATCAGCGAAGACGCTTATCAGATGATAGTGTTCAAGAACAAGTTTGAGTGCTACCGTAGCGAGAATTACGACCAGCCTGGAGGCGCCTGGGTCTGGTAATCAAAAAAACTAAACTTGAGAAATGAAGCGGATAAAGATTGTAATTTTCATGTTACTGGCCACCTTAACCTTGACCGGGCAGGAATTCAGTGACGATTTGTTGCAAAAAGCCCAGCAGGGGGATCCCAAAGCACAATACGACTTGTATCAATGTCTATTATATGGCGAGGACCTTGAATACAGTAAGGATGACATGGACGCGTGGCTGTTGAGGGCGGCCGAGGGCGGCTATGCTCCTGCTCAGTATGAATTGGGTAAGAAGTGCATTGTAATAAGGTCAGAAATTGAGGAACCTATAACGGTATATGATGCTGCTTTACAGGCTGTAATGTCAGCGGCCTCAGAGGATGGGCCTCAATACACCGAAGAGGGTATAGCATGGATTCGTAAAGCCGCTGAACAGGATTATACTCCAGCACTCGTGACAATGGGAGATTTATACTTTTATGGTAACGGTGTTGCTATAAATGACAGTGAAGCCTTGAAGTGGTATCAACATGCACTTGCCCAGGGTGAGGATATGGTATATAGTACCTTCTACGATGTGTCCAAAAGAGTAAAAGCGTTGGAAGGCGATCCCGAGGAATTGTTTGAGTTGGGTGACCTCCGCCATATCGCTCTTGCCGCCGACAAGGGCTATCTGCCTGCAGTACAATATATGGGCGATGTATATTCAGGTGTTGAACGCACTGTAGAGTGGCCCAAGGATGACAACTCGCACTACCCAGTGTTCATTGCCCTTGAAAATCCAGTCGTCGAGAACGATTATGTCCAAGCATTGAAATACTATAAGATAGCATCTCAACAGGGTGACCCTTTGTCACAGGAGCGGGCTACTTTGATCGAGGGAATGCTTGCTGGCGTTATGGAAGCGACATATAACCTTGCCGGCTTGATATATCAAGACGATGATGAGACCGACAGCACCTATCATCTGATTGATGAGGCGTTACTGAAGAAAATCGCCGAAAAGGGTTATGCTCCAGCCCAGTACACTCTAGGATCTTATCTGTTCGATGACGAAGTTGAGGGCGAAAAGTGGCTCAAGAAATCAGCCAGCCAGAATTTTGAAGACGCTAATGCCCTTTTAGGTAATTTTTATCTGTATTGGCAACGCTATGATGATGCCATTAAAGCGTTCAACAAGGCCCTGAAGGAGGATGAGGAGGATATGGATGCCATCTCAGGTCTTGCAGCAGCCTATTTTGGCAAGGAAGAGTATGCCGAGGCCAAACCATGGTATGAACTTGCTGCAGCACCCGATGAGGATGGCGACTATGACCAGGAGGCCATGATGCAGTTGGGGCTGTGCTACTATCATCTTGGGCAATCCCACGAAGCGATTCAAAAGTTCAGGTTGCTGGCCGAGGACGAAGATTCGGGACTGGAATCAAAAGCCTCTTACTACTTGGGACTTTGCTATCTTGATGGACACAATTATGTCGAGGCAATGCACTGGTTCACAAAGTCGGGTAGCGCCCCATCTTATTACCAGATGGGAATGATGTACCTGGAGGGCAAGGGCGTAGAGAAAGACCAAGATAATGCGATCAGTCTCATGCGGGAAGGGATTGAAGCCTACGGTTGCGTTGCTGCTGAATTGAGCGGAGACATGTTCTTTGACTTGCACAATGGTTATGTCCCGATTCTAGAAGTCTTGAGTGAACTTGATGTGGTCACCAATAAGGACTATCGATATAGGGTCACCGAGTTGCGGATTGTAGATGACGATTACAACCCCTATGATGAGGAGAGTCCCGTATCGGATTACTGATTCGAAAAAAAATGAAGAAAATAAAGAACAATAATCATTATCATTAACAAAATAAATACAGAAAAGATTATGAACGACGACGAAGAATTGTACTTTGATGAGTACTATGATGACGAGTTTATCATTAACTTGTCGATTGAAGGTTCCTCGCTCGAGGAAGTCGAGGTTAAGGTGACTGATCCGCAAAAGACTATCCGTGATCAGATAAGCAGCATCGTGCAGGTATTTGAATTGCCCAAGATGGATAATGGCGGTAACCCCATCCAGTATCTTTTGGGACAGGTGCTTGACGACGATGAGGAACCAAAGATCCTGGACTTTGAGGATGAGGACGGCCGTGAGCAGTGCCTGTTGGACTACAATATCCAGCCAGGAGATCGTCTGCAGTTGATTTCGGTACCTATTGCGGGTTAATCCATGTTCAGAGACTTCCAACTGAAGCGATTGAAAAACAATGAATGACCTGATTAGCAAATTCAATCAGAAGGAACTCACCGGTCGTGATGCTCGTCTGCTGCAAGAGTGGCAACAACTGGACTCCTTGTGCAACAAGCGGCGTGCTGAGAGCAAGAACCCCCGCAAGCCGTCGATTTCCTACATCATCCGCAAGAAGAACATTATCGGGTTGCCTACGGAGTATGAGATTTGGTATCGCGTGAAGTCGATTGTCGGTGTTCAGGATACAGGCGTGCCCCGCGAACCAATCTTCGGTTATCTGCACAAAATGAGCATCATTTTGCCCAACAATTACCCGTCGGCCGATGGCAATCCGATCTTTACCTTCCGCAGCGACATTTGGCATCCCAACATCCGTCACAGTGGCAGTTTCAAGGGGCATGTGTGCCTTACCATCAAGGAAATGGGTGTATTGGCATCACTTAAGGACCTTGTGTTGCGAGTAGAGCGTTATCTGATGTATCAACTCTACCATGCACAAAACACCTATCCGTATCCAGAGGACCAGAATGTTGCCGAATGGGTGCGTGAGGAAGGCGAGCCCAACGGCTGGACTCGTTTCGGTCAAGATGGTAACAGTTCGGCACCTACGCAGCCTAAACCACAATCTGCAGAAGAGAATGGCCCTGAAAATCCGACTGCAGACATGACTGAGCAGCAAAATAATAGCAAACCGAAGAAAAAATCACTGAAGATATGATACGAAAACTGATATTGTTCGTTACCTGCGTCTGCTTGGCTGTCATCCCAGGCGTTGCTGAGAATCAAGAAATCGAGGTCAATCTGAACCGAGACAATAGCATGACACAGACTTGTGACCTCGGGGACATGGGAAACCTCATCGTAACTGCTCAGCCCAATGGAGACCAGGAAACGGCACGTATTACCATTGAGATTGAAAACACCACCGGCAGTTATGGCCTGATTCTCTTCAAGGACCGCTATGGCGAGAAAGAATTGAAAAAACTCAAGGACGCTTCTTTCTATGAGGTCAAGACCAAGAATGATGCTTTTAAAATGGGCGTTGAGAGCACGGATAAACTCAGCCGCAATGTGTTTATTGACCATGATGAAAAGACGGCAATTCCCGTCAGCGGACTCAATAATGTAAAGAATCATGAATCTGTGTTGGTGTCATTGCCTTTCTATAGTTGTACTATTGAGAGAAAGAACAAGAACAGCGCCGAGGTCAAGAAACTCTGGTTGTTGCTCCAACGGACCTTTGAGGTCAAGATCAGGGTTGACATGGGCCCCGATGAGAAGTATGAAGCACTAAAGGCGGAGTGTGACAACCTCATCAAGGAAATCAGCAACGCCACATTCTGTACCAACGACAAACACAAGCCTAAACTTCAAGCCCAACTTGACAATTTCAAGAGTCAGGCGGATGCCTTGTGCAAGAGAGTCAGAGAACTGGCTTATGAAAGGGATATCATGAGCAATAACATTGCTGGAACAAAGTACCAGGCTTTGATTGACGATATCAGTAAGGCTTACAACCAGATAGAGCCGGCTGATTGTGGCAAGCATAAATCAACCGTAACAAACACCAAGAGTGGTAGGAAAACAAATGGTTCTAGAGGCGGCGGGAAAACTGATTCACCGCAACCAAAATATACTGCTAAAGATTGCCTTGGTGCGCTGCAGGGTATCTATAAGGCTCTTGACAATGGCAGGTTGAAAGGGAAAAAAGCGCAGGCTATCAGTGAAGCCAAGGTGTGGTATGATAGAGTTAAGTCTTTGCCTCAAAGCAAGCAGAAGCAAAAAGCAATAGAGACTTATAACAAAATTGTAAATAAATAAAATTGTGAGACCCATGCGTTGTCACAACTTTTTAAGGCAGAGTTGTCTGCTGTTGATGTTAGGTCCTGTTGTGCTGACGGCTGCGGCCGTGAACAAGCAGGAAACGCTTTACACCTCGGCGGGTGATGCCGTCACTGTTGACTATGAGATAACCGTTAGCGACGGTAAGACGATAGTCTGCTTCAACGATGCAACTGTCAAACTTGGTCAACAGAACAAGCGATTTGCCAGCAATAAAGACAATAAAACCCTCAAAGTCATCTTCATCGATGGCACGAACTTTGAGCAGGGTTATCAAGTCGAGTGGGAGAGGGGAGGCAAGATAGAGAGTTTTACAACTCCTGCCGGCTGGAATTATGTGAAGGATAGTTCCGGCAAGAGTCACATCTTCCCCATTAATGACACAGGACGATGCCAACTCACATTTGAGGGTGGTCAGGACAAAAAGGAATTGAAAATTCCGTTGTATCTGGCGGTTTATGAGCACAAAGATGCCAAAAAAGTCATTGGAATCGGCCGAGGTGCCTCTACGAGTTATAAAATCTTCAGCAAGTTTGGCCCGCTCAAAGTGGAACTCTCGGTACCCAAGAAGAATTCTGCGCCAGTGAATTCAAATGCTGTTGCTGGAGGTGTACACACTACCCAGGAACAGCAAGTGGAGTATGAAGATGTCACGATTGATTCTGGTGACGATGAACAATCGTTAACTACTGCAGAATTAGACCGCGAGGCACGAGACCTGATAAATAGAATCAAATCGCGCATGGAGAATTGTTCAACCGAGGAGGATTATGCTCAGTTGGAAATCGACATGAACAATTTGGATAAGTATTGGCAAGGTGCATCTTCAGATGTGAAAGGCGAGATTGATGGTCTGAAGAAGGATTTTAATGCAGGACGTGCTGCTGCCGGGCAGGCTGCCGCATCTGCGGCTGCTGCCGAGCAGGCTGCTGCCGAAGCAGCCGATAGCGAGAAAGCGAAAGAACAAGAAGATAAGAATCGTAAAGACAAATGGTGGATGTTCATTATTGCTGCTGTGCTGGGCGTGTTGGGATTTGGTGGCAGTCAGGTCTCGCAGCATCTGCGCAACAAGAAGAACCAGCAAAGCATGATGGATATGCAGCAGAACGTAGTGAAGCGTGCCGAAAATGAGGCCAAGCGGCGTGCCCAGAGTTTTGCACGCAATAAGAGCCATCAGATGGTAGGCCAAGTTAAGCAGAAAGGTCGGCAGGCTGTCCGTTCCGGTGTCACAAAGGCGGGCGACAATATACGAGGAAAACAGTCATCCAACTCGGGTAATGCCGTTGCTGGCGGAACAGGTGGCCAGGGTGGCCGCATTACGGCTAACAAAAACAAGAACAACAAAAAAGGAGGAATCTCAATTTAATCAAGTCATATAATGAGAAGAATTGAACACATACTGCGGTGCATCTGCTTTGTAGCACTGTTCGCTATGGGTGCTGGAGCATTGGCTCAACCTGTTGTCACAAAAGACGGCAACGGCTTTGCCACCAGCGTCAAGAATCCATATGATTATGCTATCACAATCAAACTTTTCTTCGATGACGGGACTCAGCGTTCAGTTGACTTGCAGCCAGGAGAAACATATGACAATATCGGGCAGAATTGTAAATCGATGACCTGCAATTGTCAAGATTGGTCTAAAGGCACCATATACCGGAGGGCTGCAACAGCACAATCGGTTACACACGATAATGTGAAGCGTGAAGACAATGGATCCACTCAAGAGACATCTAAGACCGATGCTGACGAAGGTTCTCGAGTGGAGCCAAAATCGGTCCGCGAGGCCCCCAAGAAGAGCGAGGAATTACCGCCTCTTATCACCGAAACTAATATCGAGACAGTCCCTGTCGAGTATGTGGGATGGCGCAACAAGCCAACCATTATGCACGATTTTGAGGATTTTCTGGAGCGCACCAGTTATTATTCCCTGGAAAAAATCCAACAGGAGCGCCAAGACATTGACGAGTCTATCAATAATCTCCAAAACGGAATCGCTGATTCTAAGAAATATATCGAAGCCTTGCGGCTGGTCAAGGCCACTATGGCGTCAAATCTGGATGGCAACAGGGAGAATAAGGATAAATTCATTGACGACTTTCTGGGGCAGTATACCAACAGCGACAGTGACAAAACTTCTCTGAGGGAGGAAATGTCAGCGCAATTGGATGAGCGTTTAGCGCAACATGAGGAAAACCTGAGGGTGTTGGATGAGACACTTACGGCTTGGGAAGCCAGCCAAGGTAAAACAAATTGGCCGCTTATAGCCTTGATAGCCGGTCTGGTTACCGCCGGAATAGGGCTTGTTTTCTGGTATGCCAAAGCAAAGAAGAAAAACGCCAAGCGAGTAAAGAACCGCTCTAATGCTTATCAAGGAGTTTCTGCACAGGAGGCTTCGTCGGCCATTGTGGTACGGCGCAAGACCACTTCCATATTAAAGAAGCAGAGTCTTGAGAATGTGGTCGATAATCCTGCTTACATGAAGATCGATTGTGCCGAATTCTGCCAACAGTCAGCAGTCAGGCGCATCTACATCAAGAATACCTGTATCAAGGATATCTACAATATGTATGCCGAGGATCTGCGAAATCCTGAGAATCCCAAGGAGGACGGATGTATGGTTCTTGGACGATGGGTTCATGATAAGGAAAACGACGAGTACTATGTTTCGCTCGAGGATGTGGTGATGCCTGGTGATGATGCAGTGTTTGCCGAGCAGGAACTCAACTTCGGAGGCAAAATCAAGTTGAAGGTAAGCGAGCGCCTTCGCAAACTGCGTCGGGAAACGGATCTCCAGTACGACATGACTTGTTGGGTGCATTCCCATCCAGGCCTGAAAGTGTTCTTCAGCAATCAAGATACTTCGGTACACATGCAGTTGCGTCATCCTACTCATCCCCGCTTCCTGACAGCGCTGGTGGTCGATATTTTGACACCTCAACAGGAACTGGGCATATTCACTTTCAAGCCCGATGGAACCATCAATTCACACAACGACATGCTGCGCACTTATTCTCTTGAGGAGTTTTACAAATGGGCAATTGAGAGTGAACGCAACACATTCAAGCGTGAAGACCATTACAACACCTTGGCACTGGCTCGCCAGCACGGTGACGACTGTAATGGTGTGCATTTGAGCAATGGGGCAATCATCGACATGAGTCAGATTGTCGTTGAGCGGTCAAGCGGCAATGCCGGCATTGTCCATGGTTTCATTCAGCGTGAGGGAAAATGTGCTGAGATAGCGGTGACCAAGATCTGTCAAGAGGAATCTGTGCCAGACAGTGAACCGGTTGGATGTTTTATTATTGCCCAATACTGCAGCATTCCTACGGTCAGAAGGGCTATAGAACCATACATCGGCAAGATAAGGTTTGCTCTTGTTTATTCGGCCGCTGATGGTATGGTCACTACGATTCCGATATTGAACAATGAGTTGGTGACAGATGAGAGTTATTATGGAGAACAAACATTAGAAGACTTAAAGATATGGACAAGAAGAAGACGATAATCCTGTTGTGGTTATTCACTGCTTGCTTTGCCCTCATGATGCCATCGTCATTATGGGCGCAGAGCGCTGTAAAGAACCTGCAGTTCTGCGGTAGTGACACTCGAAATGATAGCGTTGTACTTTTCTTCAGATTGCTGGACGATACAGGTAAGCGCATAACCAGCCTTGATGAGGAAAATGTCAAGAAACACCTCAACATCTTTGAGGATGGGAAACATGTCAACTGGGATGATGCAACCGTCCAACTCGTAAAGTCTGGCAAGCGCATTCCTGGTGACTGTACCTTCTCGGTGCTTGTCGACCTGAATATACCCGATGCGGGTAAAAAGCAGATTTATAAAGCCCTCAAAGATCTTGTCGAGAGTGCACCCGATGGGTGTGTCTATATCTCCTTCTTTGGCGACCAGGTGGGCAGCAGTTTATTGATGACAAGCAAGAATTATGCTCAATTTGAGGGCTTGTTCATGCAATCGGCTACTCTTAAATATTTCTATAGCGCGGTATACTCCAAATTGATTGAATTCAATTCTGGTAAGGCTCCAGGTGAGGAAGATATTAACTATGGCAGTGATTACAAGAAAAATGAGGCTATAGCAAAACGTGCAGCGGCCCATAAAGGTAAGAACTATCTGTTTATATTTACCGAGTGTGGAAAAATACCCGAAATTGAATTGCTAAGTTACTCGGATGCGACCGAATACCAGCGTGATAAGTCACATGATGTACCGGTGGTATATGCTTTCTATTATACGGGTGACGGACAAATCGATGAAGATGTAAGGGTGACCCTGTCAGGTATAACAGAGCATGAAGAATTGGCCCAAGACCGCCGAGGAAAATATATGCCTTCCGACGATCTGGACAAGGTTATCGGGAGCGTGGCAGAGGTCATTGAGGGGCAGATGTACGACTATGCATTTATCTACAAAGCCCAGCGTGAGAGTTATGGCGGTGACTATAAGTTCGTTGCCGAGTGGAATGATAACATCATTGGTAAGGAAACAACACTGACGATAGGCTCCCAGGAGCGCCCGTGGGTGCCCCTGGGAGGTAAAAAGATGTCGATTGGCGATATACTGATGATGGGGCTCCTTGCTTTGTTGATAACATTGTTGACTATTGCGTTTTTCTTCATCGTGATGAAAGTTGCAATTCCTTGGATTAAGTCTAAAACTTTTGCTGCTAAGTACTACAAGAAATATGTTCCCGAGGCAAATGTTCAACGGCGAGTGTGCCATTACTGCAAGCAGGATCTGCAACCAGGTCAGATGATTGTGGCCAAGTGTAAGCATGTAATGCATCTGCATTGCTGGAAAATCAATAATTATAAATGCTCGGAGTATGGGCAGAATTGTAATGTCGGCATGCAAGAGCATGTGGAGTGGGACTCCTTGTTGTCTAAAAGGTCAATCCGTGACTGCAAACAGACCATTGCTGGTATTATTGCTGGCTTGGTCAGTTGGATTGTTTACAAGTTGCTGGGAAGCGGAGCGGTATTCACCGCCTTGGCTAAACCAATCGTGAAGGTTTTCTACAAGAGTGAAGGACAAGTGGCAAACCTTTTTGACTCATGTGTCGACAAGGTCTCCTCATTCTTGGCCATCGGCTTGTTGCTGGGCTTTTTCCTGTCGTTCGTGTTTAGATACAATGATGAGTATCGAAATAAAAACTGGAAGATACTGCTCAAGATTCTAGGCTTGTCGCTGTTGTCAGGGTTGATAGGAATGGTTGCATTCGCCATTGGAGGATGCATTCTGTGTGCTTTGTTGCCCATCATTAATACAACGAACATCCCTTGGTACTGTTCCCTGCCTGCTTATCTGTTGTTCTCAATATGTGTGTCACTTAGTTTGACGATCAAGTCGTCAGTGCCGACCAAGAGCGCCATGTTGGGAGGACTGTGTTCTGCAGTAATTGGTTTCGTTGTGTTGTATTTCTCGCGAATGACCAGCAGCGGCATGAATGTTCTGCTTGACTTTGTCATCTATGGCGGTGGATTGGGTGCTTCGCTTGTAACCGTGAGAGCACTTGCCGAGAAATACTTCTTAGTCATCCAGAATGGTGTCAAGGCCGGTCAGCGCATCCCTATCCACAAATGGATGAACGCTACTGGCGGTGGCAAAAAGGTGACTATCGGCATGACAGGCGAATGTGAAATCCAGATGAATTGGGAAAAGAGCAACAAGGTTGCAAAGGAGCATGCCAAATTGTTTATCGACCAGGTGAGAAATGTGCCGATGCTTCAGCCTCTTGCCAATGGCGTCGTATACAACACTCGGGTTGAGTTGCCCGTTGGTAAGCCGTCGGTTCTCACTAACGGTGATTCCTTCAAGATTGGTGATACCATTTTCCAATATGTTGAAACAGACTGACAAATCATTAACATTAAATCAAAACTTATACTATGGCAAGAAAATCTTTTTTACTCGCTTTATGCTGCATGATATTTTCCATTACGGGATTTGCGCAGAACAATGAACCTGATTTTTTTGAGGTTGGTCCCTATGAAGTAGACTACTATGGTGTGGGCGATTATCATGCGCAGTTGAAGAAAGGTGTTGACTTGTACAAATATTTTAACTTGAAGAAGGACACCGTGATAAACGTAGTTGATCCTGCAAGTGAGCCCGTAAAAAGTGCGTTTCAGGTGGGGGTTTTCGTGGCTTTGCCACGTTATGTCGTATTGGGCGCATCCAATGTGTTTGGCATTGAAGGCGCATGGAAGATGCGATTGAGCCAGAAGGCTTATTTTAACGCTGGCTTATCTCTTGGTGCACGTATGGGAAAATTCCACCGGCATACCTATGACACTAATAAGGGTGCAATGGTGTACGACAACGAATTTACAGAAACGGTCATTGAGGTTGGTGTGCCCCTATCGATTGAGTTTACTAAGTTGGACCGCAAGAAAGCATCGTTGTATTGTGGTATCGGTGTAGTTCCAACATTCTACACCGGTGCACAAGGCGAGAATGGAGACGATTACAATAGCGGAGATGACAACTCAAAGTCGGGCTTTTATGTGGCCCCACGTTTGGAAGTGGGTGGTTATATCCCCGTGAATGGAAAACTTATAAGAATCGGAGGCTTCTATCAGAATAACATTAACTGCACTGCAGGCGATTATGATATCTATAAGAACCGTATAGGTCGAGGCCATGTCGGTGCTAATATAAGCCTCGTATTTTGATGCCAATGTCGCATGTGAAGAACTATGAATGGGGAGAGGGAGTATTTAATCTGCTCTCCTGGTTCAAGAAAGACAAGGTGAAAAATGCCCGTGTACTTGTTGCCGGCGCGGGCGCTTTGGGCAATGAGGTTGTGAAAAACCTTGCTCTGTTCGGTGTGGGTCATATCTATATCGTTGATTTTGACCGTATAGAATTATCCAACCTCACTCGTTCGGTCTTGTTCCGTGAAGATGACGCTTACAACCATGATTATAAGGCCGTGGTCGCGGCTAAGCGTGCACAAGAGATTAATCCGCAGATTAAGGTGACACCGATTGTCGGTAATCTGTTTTCAGAAGTAGGCTTTGGCATTTACCGCATGGTTGATGTGGTCATCGGGTGCCTTGATAGCCGCATTGCTCGTTACCAGTTGAACAGGCTGTGTATGCGTGCAAGAAAGACATGGATTGACGGCAGTATTGAGAACTTGACTGGTGCGCTTCGGGTGTTTTCGCCTGGAATCAGTTGCTACGAGTGTGGCCTTTCGCGAGAAGAGTTCAATATCATCATGCTCAGGACTGGCTGCGCCGATGTCGTGAGGTCCCAGGCTTCAGCCGGACGAGTGGCAACAACACCTATTAGCGCTTCCATTATCGGAGCAATGCAGGTACAAGAGGCCATGAAGATCATTCATATGGGTGAAGACGATGATACTCATTTCAAGACACTGCAAGGGAAGATGCTGAGATACGAAGGCTTGACAAATCGTACCAGTATCTATGCATTCGCTTCCTGGAAAAAAAATTGTCCGGCTCATGAACACTGGGATAATGTAGTCAAGGGTGAGGGCTTATCTGCACAACTTACCGTCAAGCAGGCACTGGACAAGTTATCGGATTTGCTTGATGTTGGCGCATTGGAGATTAATATGCGCAACAACAAGTTCGTTGACCGTATTGTTTCAGATAGACCAGAGAAAGAGTTTAAAGTCATGATACCAGAGTCCAAACTTGACCAGTATATCAGTGAAGACAAGGAATTGACAAAACTCAGTTACAGGACACTTTTCCATAAATCATTCTTCGAAAACATTGATCGGAGTTTCCCTTATCCCGACATGACATTGCAACAAATCGGTATTCCGCCATTTGATGTGCTGCAGGTATCAACTGATAAGGGGCAATTCTATGTGGAATTAAGCGATGATGCTTCACTATTCATTTGAAAATGATACTGAGCAATCTGCCTGATGATATCAATATCGAGTTGCTTTTCTCGTATTTTCCTGAGGGGTCTTGCAAGGCTTCCTTCAGGGGATTGCACAAGCGAAACGCCTATGCCGATTTAGTCGATATTGAGAAAGGTAATGGCGAGACGGTGGTTTTGGGCATAGGCCGAAATAGCCTCTATGATGCCTTGCCTGAATATATGTTCCATCCGATAGACCGCTTTAATAATCTCCCGAGTTTTGAAGAAAAAGAGCGGTTTGCCGAAGAACTTGAAAAACAAGAACGAGAAAAGGAATGCGCCCGTAGATTCTTTGCACCTATTGACGCAATGCTCCTGAAATTGAGAATTCAGGCAAGGGAAAGGTTCCTGCCATATAGTGAAACCAACAAGGTACTAATCGACATCCTTGCTGATGAGTTGTCGCCAGAGCAGAAAAAGAATCGATTCATCAAGCGGTTACTCCCACTGCTCCCTTCGTGTAAATACATTAGGGGCAATAAAACTTTGATGACTTTGATGCTTAGAAAAGTCTTCATTGAGGAAGGACTGAAAATAGAGATTCATACGTCAGACATGGAATTCACGGACACCTGTCCCCGTTATGAACATTCATTGGAATCTAATTTAGGAAATTGCTTTGTGGGCAACATTTATGACCAGTCCGTAAATGTATACGATATCCATTATTGGAATGAAGACGAGTGCAATGAGCAATTCCACACCTTTGTTGGTGAGATGGAACTGTTGCGAGCCTTTATCCAGGATTATTTCATGTCTATTGACGAGGTGTTGGCTTTCAACATTAGTCATGATGGACCTCCATTAAGATTGAACGACGATGTCGTCTTTAATTATCTGAATTATAACACCAACATATAAACCAATACTACTATGCCAAGAAGAATTCGTTGGACAAAAGGCATGAGACTCACTGATGAAGTGATGAGAGCCTCGGATCAATGTTTCATTGATTTAGTTAAAAACGCTTTTATTCAGAGTTCAGATGGTCGATTTGGCTTATTGCCGTCTTCAACACCTTTTGAACTTTCGTTAGACATATCTAATGGGATGGTTGATGTGATCTCTTTGAGTTGCACTGCTGTTACTTCTGGCGGTGATTTGATAGAGGCGCATTATAATTCGATATATAACAACTCCTTTGATACCCGCGTCCAGATACCGGTCGACACTAATGTCAAGGAATACTTATTGATTATTGAGGTCGAGGCAGATAAATGGTCTGACACAAATGATGGGTACGAGGAGCAGGCTTATTCCTTTAAACTCGTTCCGGTCGACATGCCGATAGGCACTAACTCAATGCCAATAGCCCATATCGTCGACTGCGAATATGGCGGCTGGCGCATTGATGATATGGATTTTGTCCCGCCGTGCTTTTTTGTGTCGGCTCATCCACGGTTTGGTGAATTGCTTACCGAATTTTATAGGACACTTTCAACTATAGACCATAAGATTCTAGGTCTATTGAAACCCGGCAACAATACAGTGTTTGCGGTCTTTTGGCCGATTGTCCAACAATTGATGATTGACGTGGACAAGGTGGGCACTTCTATGAGTCCCGCGATGTTGATGGCAAATGTGCAGAAGTGTATCAGTGCTTTTGTCTGTGCTTGTGACCTGGATGAGAATCTGAGTATTGAGAATGCCGATTCTTTGCGGCAATATGTTGTCAGGCCCTTTAATCACAAAAACGCATACACGACGATTAAGGATGGCCTGGGCATCTGTTTCCGCATCTGTGAGAACATGGAGAACTTGCAGATGGTTCCGTCAACGTCTCCCGCTGTTCCTGGCCTTCCCTTGGCTCCGACGATAGACTCGGCTCAGCAGACAAAGCGATGCTCCAATAAAACGGCTAAGATTCAACTAACCAATAATGCTCCTGGTGCGACAGTCTATTTTACTATAGATGGTAGTGAACCTAATGAGACATCACAGCAAGGCTTGGTTGTAACCGTGGAGAATGGGTTTAAAAAAGCACGGGTGAAAGAGCCAGACAAGTTAGTTACAATCAAGGCTAAAGCGGTGTTGAATGGAATTAGCAGCCCGACCAGCACATTCCAGGTTACCCTTATCAAGGACATCTCCATTTGGACGGGATTTGAGATTTAATCATGGAAGGGTATATCAGTACTCCACTGACATTCATGGAGAGAGGAAGCATGGGGACTTCAGTCATGCTGGGACGTGATTTAGAGGACCGCATCAGTATGCTTGACAATTTGATTGAACTCATCGTTTTCACTCCGAGGGGTAGTTTTGCTGCGGATCCTGATTTCGGCTTTGAATATTGGAACCATGAGTATTCCAATATCCACTATATGGACTTTAATAATGACAATAGCGGCACGGCCATAAGTTATAATGAGGTTACCAAGAGGGAATGCCAGGATAGTATCCGCCATAGCCTTCTGACTTACTATCCGCAACTTAAAAATGTGGCGGTGCTGATAGACCTTGCTGTAGCCGATGCCGAGAAACAACACCGCAAGAAGGTTCTGTCCAAATACTCGGTCAAAGTCACTGTGAAAGGAACCATCAGTGATGGGTTGGGGACAAATCGCGACTATTCTAAAGATGTTATTTTCCTTGTTGAGCCAACGGCAAAACAATTAAGATATTGATATACTAATGGATATTGATTTAGAGAATAGAGTCAATCGAGCAATCGAAGAATTGAAATCATTGTCTCCTGATCAGTACGACTTCAATGAGATGGACCCTGTTGCGAGAATGCTATTTATCGCAATGCTAAATGAGGTCCAAAAAATTGATGACCACATCGATACCCTGTGTCAGCAGATTGTCGATAAATACTGCACCGATTTCATCCCTGGTGATAAGGTCTCTGCAATTCCGGCAATCGCCATCATTGCGCCCAGATTAAAGGCTAAGAAAGATGCAGTTCCAATATCAATAGGTAACGGCGCTGTTTTCTCATATAAGATAGACCTACACAGCACTCCATTGAATTATGTACCCCTATTCACAACGACGGTATTACCCTATGACGACCTCTTTGTGCTGTCACATTCCAAATTGAGCCATCTCGAGGAGTCGGTGAACATCAGCATGCGTAATAAAAATCGGATGTGGATAGGCATCACTATGCCTGTTGAGGTTGAGTGTTTGACCGGAGTCTCAATGCTTATCAAGGGCACTCATGGCATCGTTCCTGAGAGGATTCTTACAGGCGATAATTCCGAGTTGGAATTTTCCACAATTGGGAAAATGGAAAATATTGAGATGGCAGAACCATTCGATGCCCAACAAACGTCAGGAGCATTCTTCACCTGTATAGAGGCTTGGAAAGAACGCTTGCTTAATATGGAAAATGCGACATTGCTTTACATCACCGACAAACTCACTGATCGTGATATATTCAAGCCTCGCACCTTCCCTAACTGCTTTAAGCAGGAATTGGAAGACGATGTCCTTAACTGCTTCAAACCCAATACTGTCTGGCTGCAGGTTGAGTTTTCTGATGAATTTGCTTTGTCCAGTGAGAGTCAAGTCATCATTAATGCTTTGCCCGTCATTAATGTTGACCAGAATATGTTAACATTGACTCAGGCAACACCTATTGCCAAGTTGCAAAGACAAGAAGGTTCTTTTTTCTTGAGTGTGACCGAGACCAGTGCAAGTGGCATTAAGCAGGGATTCGGTGAAACCGGACAGGACATAATTATTCGCGACTTTGATGCTCACCGTTATCACGATGGAGACTTGTATCGTGATGTGCGCAATCTATATAACAGGTTTATCGATGACTATTACGCTTTCATCGAGTACAACGGCATCAAGGACGGTGAGGCTTTGCGACAATTGCGTCAGACAATCAATCAAATAGGTAAGAGCGTAGGCAGTCGCAATGCAAAGTTCAAGTTTGACAGTGGCACTTACGTGATGAAAAACATGAACCAAGAGCAGGATTCCTCTGCTGTTAAAGTGTCTTATCTCACCACCCAAGGGCGCATCGGCAATACACCGCAGGCCGGTCAATTGATGGAGAACAAAGGGTTGCCAGCCATTGAACAAAAAGTGGAAATCGCTGTTGGCGCTATGGGCGGCTGTGACAAAGCCACACCCGATGAGCAATATGAACTTTTGCGATATTTTACACTTACCAATGACCGCTTGTATACAAAGATGGATGTTGATGCTTTTCTCAGGAAAGAAATCATAGCGGAATTCGGGAAAGAGGAATTCCGGCGCATTAACATCAAAATCAGCATTGAGGGATCATCTGGTCCATCTTCATTGCGCCGAGGGCTATATGTTGATATCGAATTCAAGGATAAAAAGAATTACGAGAAGGCTATAAGCCAGTCTCTCAAAACTCAACTTCTCCAGAGGATTGAGAACAAATCCTGCATTGCAATGCCAATTATCATCAACCTCATCAACCTAGATAAGAATGAAAACGCTTAAACGCTCTTATCAGAACCCTATTCCAGTGGATGACGATGTCAAAGTGTTGCAGCGTCAACTTAATGCTATTAGGTCTAAATATCACTGCTCTTGGATTTATTTGGATCCAATAGATGGCAAATTCGGAAAAGACACCTACGCTGCGGTCTGGGCATTCCAAAAATTTGCCAACATCAAAATTGACGGCGAAGTAGGACCAGAAACCTGGTCTGAATTACGGAGATTATCTTCGGCAACAACATTTCTTAGGGCAGCGCCTCCGGGCAGCATTCAGCCCCAGTCGCAACTTAAAGTGCACACCCCCGAAACGGCAACTGCATTATCAGGAACATATGATTTCTTTTCTCAGTCGGTAGGTGTTTTAAGTCAGTTAGATTCTCAAACCGCAGTTGAAGGAGAGAAAGGCCTTGCCTATATATTAACTCATTGGGAAAAAATGTTGGACCATCAGTACGATTGCCTTATGCGGCGTATCAACAAATTCCCCGCTAAAAAACAGATGAGGGCGCGTAATGTTAAAAAACAACTGGAATATAGTAAGAAATTCATAAATGAAGCAAGAAGGTACGGCATAAAAAGAGCAACAGCCCAGATGGGTGGGACTCTGACCAAAGAAAATGCCATCAAATACATCAAGGAAGTCGGAGAAGCGATTAGTAAGAGCCCATTAACAAAGGGAGTGAAAGCAATGACTAAGTCTTTCGCTAAGATAAGAAAACTCATCAGCCCGGTCATCGATTGCCTGAACAAGATACCGGGACTGAAGTATTTTTCTGTCATTGAAAAATTAGTTAAAGGCACGATCAAGATGATCAATTGTGATTATGAAGGGGCCTTTACGCTCTATCTTGATGGCTTTAGGGAGTTGTTGGAGCAAATTGCTATTGACTTGATTGTCGGTGCTCTTGTCGCTATTGGCGGATGGGTTGCCCTGGTTGTCGCTATTGTAGTGATTATCGGTGCAATAGTTATTGACTATTTCTTTTTCTCAGATAATCCTGGAGAATCGCTTGCCGACAAACATTTGAATTTAAAAACGCAGAATTTGACCCAAAATATCGCTCCAGGGGTGTATCAGTTTTATGATAACCTACTGAAATGACTTGATTATTACTTCAATAGGATGGGCAATGCGTATTAGAAGATAACCGGTAATCAACGATGAAAAAAATCAGTTTTCTCATATTGATGGTAGTTGCCACATGGGTAGTGTCTTATGCACAGTCATGGGATACATCGGTTAGGGCTTATATTAACCGCTACCAAGCGATTGCACTGGCGCAGGAGGCGAAATATGGTGTGCCGGCTCCAATTACGTTGGCTCAGGGTATTGTTGAGTCGGGAGCCGGGAAAAGTACCTTAACCAGAAGGTCTAACAACCATTTTGGTGTGAAAGCCCATGGACGGAAAAACTATTGTGAATTTAAGGACGATGAGCCTGGATTGAGTAAGTTCAGGGTATATGCCTCAGCCGAGGAGTCCTATGAGGACCATTCTCGTTTCCTGGCAGTAGAAAACAGGTCTAGATACAAGAGGCTTTTCACTTATCACATCTTTGACTATAGGCGATGGGCTCATGGCTTGCAGGATTGCCATTATGCGACAGATCCCAATTATGCAGTATCTCTTATCCAGATCATTGAACGCTTCCAGTTATATAAAATCAACGGAGGGTTTAAGTTGAGGCCCAATTCACGCCAAACGGTAAGGCGTGTTAAACGTGTCAAAACCGTTGAAGTACCCGTCGAGATACCTGAAATGGATGCTATCGCCGATGATGAATTGACCGAAGAGGAAGAAACCTATGAAAAGGTGATCCACTTGCCTTATGTCGCTCTCATAAATGGCGTGAGGTGCATGAGGCTATATCCCGGAGAGTCATTATCTACCATAGCACGTGAGCATGGTATCTCCAAGTTTGAATTGCTTGAATATAATGAAGCACCCAACGAAGAGTCTTTCCACGAGGGGGACATCGTTTTTCTGGCAAAGAAGAAAAACAAATACACCGATCCGCAAGATACCTATACGGTCCAGGATGGTGACACTTGGCATAGCATCTCTCAACAGTTTGGGGTTAAATTGACTTATCTGTTAAAGAAGAATGGTAAGACCTATGCTGACCATCTAGTTGAAGGTGAAACACTCAAACTTAAATGACGCAGCACCATGCTTGATATTGAGAACTTTGCTGATACTGAGCAATTATTCGACAACCATTATAAACTCATTCGCCCGCTGAATACCGAGGGCGGTTCTGCTGACGTGTGGTTGGCACTGGATGCTTCTACTGTCAAGGATAAGGAGGCTCTTGACAAGGCTGCATTTCTCGATGATAGCAGCCTTGGCCGTTTGGGCCTTCTAGTGGCTATTAAGGTTTATCGCCCCAAGAATGCACTTGACATTGAGGGAGAGCGTCGCTTCCGAGATGAATTTATGATTGTATTCAACTGCAACCATACCAATCTAATCCATCCTGTTCACTTTTCCATCTTTGAAGAAACGCCATATCTGGTTGTTCCCTATTGCAAGCAGGGCTCTTCGGAACTGATGATAGGCAATTTTGTCAACGACGATGATATTTGGAAGTATATTCGCGATGTTGCTGCTGGACTGGATTATCTTCACAAATGCTCCCCACCCATTATCCATCAGGACATCAAGCCTGCTAATATTTTGATTAGCGATAATGGGAGTTATGCCATTACCGACTTCGGTATCAGTGCCAAGCGCATGCGGCGGACAACCAAGAGAAACAATGGCCTCATAGATGATTTGAATGATGAAGATGAGTATGAGGAGTATAGCGGCACGTTCGCTTATATGGCTCCCGAACGCTTCATCGAGGGGAATAGGCCATCGGTCGAGAGTGATATCTGGGCCTTCGGTGCAACGCTGTATGAACTCATTACAGGTCAAGTCCCCTTTGGTGAGGAAGGTGGCTCTGTTCAAGAAGAGGGAGCGGTCAAACTGTCGTTCAATGGCCTGAGAATCTCTGATGATATCAAGCGGCTTATTCGTGACTGCTTGAGCAAGAACCCGTTCGGCCGGCCAACGTCTGAGCAGTTATTGAATGCTGCGATGGCCAAGAAATACACCGGCCAAAAGCCACAACGCCCCAAATCTAAACTTATCTTTGCTATTGTAGGAGCAGTCTGCGCTGTGGCCTTGTTGGTTTTGGGATACTTTATGATGGCAACGGGAACACAAGACGACAAACACAAAGAAAAAACAGCGGATGAGAGCCCAGTTGTGTCCCAAACCCCAGAATCGTCAACCGTGGGACAAGAGCCCTCTCCGTCGGTAGAGAATTTGTTTGATGATGCCTTGTCATGGGCTGATGCTACCTCTGCCGACAGTGTGAAAGTTGGTGTGAAAAAGTTTGAAGAACTTGCCGATAAGGACTACATACCAGCACTCTACGAACTTGCCAAAACCTATGGCGGACTTGCTTCAGACGATGAGTTGGAATCCTCTCGCAAGCGGGTTCTGGGTATTGCAATGGGCAATAGTAGGGTCGATGACACTGATGTGGCAAAACTGATTCCCAAGTCTGATGGTGATAACGATAAAGCGATAAAGTATTATACCAGAATTGTCGAGTTATCTAATGACTCCTTTAGTGACATGAGCATCAAGGCCGCTTACCGTCTGGGTAATTACTATCTTTTATTGAAAGAAGACACCAAAACAGCGCTGCGTTTCTTCAATATTACGAAAGAATTAGCCATTAAAAATGGAGATGAGTACATGGAAGAGAAAGCAAGCGCCGGCATAGAGTTCTGTCAAGATTATTAATCAACTATGAGAATCGTCCAGTATTTAGTTTGCTTCGTGGCTTTTTCCTTTCTGGCACCAATCGATGTAGTGTGTCAGGTTTTGGTCTGGAGCGTTCCACCCTCACAATATGTTGATATTGAACAAATCGGATATCATATATATAAAGTGAAGGACCAAGATGGAAGGTGCGGAGTTGTCAGTTTAGACGGGAAAGCCATTCAAGGACTCTTCTGTGATGAGATAACTCCGTTCTATCATCAGTGGGCGTTGATAATCAGTCATGAAGGCAATAGGCGGACGGTTATTGGTAGTTTGTGCATTGATGGGACATGTCATCAATTCAAAGACACATTCTTTACTCTGACTGGTATGGAGTTTTATTCCGAGGGGATGTTGCCGGTAGAGAATCATCGTGGGGTGAAAGTATATGTTGATTACAACGGAAATGAATGTATCGGCTCCGGTGAGAAATATTATCGCATTATGCCTTTCAGCGAAGGAATGGCTGTCGTATTTGCTAGCGAGGATTATTCTTATTTGATTGATAAAAGGGGTCAAAAGGTGTCGATTAACTCGAGGATACTTAATGGAGTTACATTGAGGCATGCTCTTAATGCCTATCAAGGGCTGGCTCCTGTGTGGGATGACCACGGCAATTATTTCAACTATAATGTCAATGATGGAACCGTGACCGAAGTTGATATGCCAGCCGGTAAAATACCTTTTGATTATTTGTTTAGGTTCTCAGGCCAGGGCACTAGGCTACCCTATGATGGGCCTTACACAGGTTATGTAGATAACGGCATCAAAGCCTTCGTCAAAGAGGGGAAGTCTGGATACATTGACACCAAGAACAACAATGTGCTGCTCCCATGCCAACTTGCTCTTGCCATGCCTTTTATTGACGGACATGCTATTGTGAAAATGCCAGACAAAAAATGTGGCATCCTCAAGTGTGAATACGATGATAACTTATCGTTTGAGATCAGTGCTCTCCAGAAAACTATACAATATTCACCTGATGAACAGGCTATATGTGAATTCAAGGTCTTGGTCCCCAAATCATGGGCAGATAAAAATGTCACTGTTACTGTTAAGGGAATATCAAATCTTTCCAGCAAGGGGAATGGCATATACGCTTTTGCTCTCAAACCCAAGTCAGCATCTCAGCGGTTTGAGGTTTCATTGAATGCTCAGGGGCTTGAACTGTTTTCTTCTGGCCTGGAATATATTTTTAAGCAAAAGGGAAAGGCTGTTGAAAAGCCAATGACAAACTCCGAAAACAAAAACACTTCTTCTGAAACGCCTAAGTCGCAACAGAAGACAGAAAAAAAGAAGCAAGACTCGAAGAAAGAGCAGGAGAAGAAGAAAGAACAGGAGAAGAAGAAAGAGCAGGAACGAAAGAAGAAAGAGCAGGAACGCAAGAAGCAAGAGCAGGAACGCAAGAAGCAAGAGCAGGAACGCAAGAAGCAAGAGCAGGAACGCAAGAAGCAAGAGCAGGAACGCAAGAAGCAAGAGCAGGAACGCAAGAAGCAAGAGCAGCAGAAGAATAAGAAACGTCCTGACATCATTTGATATAAAATCAATATTACAATATAAAAACGATTTGATATGAAACGTATTTTCTTAATGGCATTTGCCATCATTTGCAGTCTATCAGGATTTGCGCAATTTGATGAAAACATTGTTGTGGTTGTTCCCCAAAAGGTGTATAACCATGTCGTGTCGGTGGGCCCCACGGTTGGAGCGAATATGACTATGACATCTGGACAGCCAGAAAAGTACGACCTGTTTGAGGGTACAGGTATTGGTTTCACTGGTGGTGTAGCGGCTAGGATACGATTCGGCCGAGGCACCGGTAACTCCGAAGAGGGCACTGGCATGTTTGCTGCAGGTATGGAGGTGAAATACACCATGAACAAGGTTAAGACCAATGGCAAGGATGACCTCACTTTGGGCTATCTGGACATTCCTGTCTTGCTGCAGTTCTATCCGTTGTCAGGAACCAAAACAGCCAATGGTCTGTTTATCGAGGCCGGCCCTGACTTCGCATTGTTGATGACCAAGAGTCCTGACAAGTTGAATCTGCCTTTGAATCAGCCTTATCCTGGGGTGCAGTCTGTCGAGTTTGCCACAGGTGATCTCAAGGGAGGAGACATCCGCGTAGCGATGGGAGTAGGCTATAACCTCGGTCTTTCCAATATGGACTTGGGTATTCGTGCAAGATACTATTTGGGCATGAGTGAATTGTCCAAAAATGTATTACCCACAAAACTTAACACTCTGGAACTTTCATTGTCGATGTTGTTCAACGTCGCCAAGTTCTGAATCCGTAATAACCACCATATAACTAATGAATTAAAACAATGAAAAAGATATTTTTACTCTCACTCGTCTTACTCTCTATTGTCGCGTTTACTTCCTGCGAGAATGACGAAATCGATGTCAACGAGATTAAGTATGCAACCAAGGTGTTTCCGGAGCCTTGCACGGTTTGGGGATGTACGGTCGACAGTGTCAAGCGGCACATGAGCCCATATCAGTTCACATATCAAGATGTATATGAGAGCAATGTGACCAAGCCTGATGGGACGATTGTCCAAAAATGGCTTTCCAGTTTTATGGGTATCAACCCGTTCTCTCCAACAGGTAAAGCCATTGAGTATGACTATTGTTATGACGAATCCAGTCAGGGGCTCAGGGCTATCGCGGTATATGTGGGTGGTGACATCCAGTTCTCTGATCTTGAGACTCAGTTAAGTGATGGAGACTATGTGCAGACTGGGCGTGACGTGAAGGATAAAACCTACTTTTACAGTAATTCTAAGACAGATATCACGGTTTTTTATCCGGGATCGAATTATGTGTTATTGAGATATCATAAGCATGGCGATGATGAGTTGACTTGGTGAGAATGCAATGATATCGGCTCTTCTCCGCAAGTATCTGATTGCTGAGAGAGCCTGGATGTTTCTCAGCGTGTTTTAACAATCAACATTTCACAACACTATTATTGACCTATTATGAGACGTATCTGTTTCCTGTTATTGATTGTAGTGGTTCAAGCCGGAGTGCTCAGAGCCCAGAGAGCGACTGTGCCCCTATGGGTGGGCGAGGTGTGGATGATGGAGCCATCGGCAATACTAGGACAGCCCTATAATGTGTCGTGGACAACCACCAACCCAGAGTGCGTAAAACTTGTGCCCTCAGGTTATAATTATTGTAAAGTTACGGTCACCAAGTATTTCTCGGGCACCGAGTCGGTAACAATCAGATACAATTATAAGAATGCATTGGGTGTTACGCAGACCTATTCGCTTTCACATGTCATCTATTGTATTGACAATCCGGTAACGGTGACACCCACGAGCAAGACATTGCAGATTGGGGAAACTCTGCAACTCACTTGTACTCATCAAAACAGTGATTATGAGAATTCACCGTATGCCATAATAACATATAGCAGCAGTTCGGCCGATGTCGCTACAGTTTCATCAAGTGGCAGGGTCACAGCCAAGAATCCGGGAACCGCTAAAGTGTATGTCCACTCATCATTGGCCAATGATGAGAATGCCCCGTATTGCGACATAGTGGTGACTGCATATCCAACTAGTATCACATTTCCGCTTGCAAACATGAGGCTCGTTGTGGGGAAGACGGCGACCGTCATACCGACAGTTAAGCCCGACAAGGCCCAATATACTTTGACCTGGTCTTCGGACAACACCTCGGTAGCCAAGGTGTCTAATGGAACCGTTACTGCGCGTAGCGTAGGCATTGCTAAGATTACCGCCGAGGCCACATCCCTCGATGGTGTCAAAACGGTATCTGCAAGTTATAATGTCATAGTTGTTGATATCCTGCGGGGCGATGTCAATGGTGATTCATCGATTGATATTCTCGATGTGACGGCACTGGTTTCCCTCATATTGACCGGAAACAGCAATGGAATCAACATGGACAATGCCGATGTTAATGGAGATGGCAAGGTGGCTATTGATGATCTCACTTTGGTGATTGATATTATCCTCGGAAAGATATGATTGACAGAACGATTTAGACTTTAGCACTTTTCGATATTTGAGAATTGATTGAAATAATCTGCACTTTCACTGATTATAAGTTTTAAAATGAGGTTTGATCACTATGATTGATTCTATTGATTGTGGTGTCATCAATCGAAAAGGGCAGGACAACTAATACAGATGATTGACATTAACAATTACACTGATGAGAAAGGACGCTTTGATGGGCGTTATCTGCTCATTAGACCTTTGAGCACCGATGGCGCTACTGCTGATGTTTGGCTTTCGCTGGACTTGAATACCGTAGCAGCCATTGATGATGACAAACTCGACCAGATTTCTCGCATGAGTGATGATGAGATCGAGAAACTTGGTCTGATGGTTGCCGTCAAGATATACCGGCCTCAGAATGCGCTGGATATAGAGGGCGAACAGCGTTTCCGAGACGAATACATGATCGTCTTCAATTGTCATCATGCCAACTTGATTCATCCCACCAATTTCTCGATATGCAAGGACACGCCCTACTTGGTTTTGCCCTATTGCAAGCAGGGCTCTTCGGAGTTGCTCATCGGCAACCAGTTTACCGATAAGGAGATTTGGAAATATATCCAGGATGTGGCGTCAGGACTTGCCTACTTGCACGCTTTGAATCCTCCCATCATTCACCAGGATGTAAAACCAGCCAATATCCTGCTGGATGATACCGGCAATTTTGCGTTGACTGACTTTGGCATCAGTGCTCAGCGGGGTGGAGTACACGGTTATTATTTTGATGATGAGAATAGCGGTACGATGGCCTATATGGCACCAGAGCGCTTCCAGAAGGATGCTGAGCCTATGGCCCAAAGCGACATCTGGGGCTTTGGCGCTACCTTATGCGAGATTTTGACTGGTAGGGTCCCATTTGGAGAGGATGGTGGCAGAACGCAGGCCGAGGCTGGGTTGTCAATACCGATTATTCCTGGTGTGAGCAATGACTTACAGCGTTTGATTCACGATTGCCTTGAACCGCAGCCAGGAAACCGCCCCACTGCACAGCAGATAGCAGATGCAGCACGCGCTTGCCATTATCCTGTCAAGAACAGGAAAGGTTTATGGATAGCCCTTGCAACCATTGCCGTTTTGCTTTGTGTTGCAGGGTTGTATTTCGGAATACGGCAGGACCGTCCGGCTCCTGATGCCAAAACTGAATTACCGGATAATCAACAAATCTATTCTTATGCACTGCAGTTGCTGGATTACTCTTACAACACCGATTCGATTCGCAAAGGGATGCGACTAATGGATAGTTTGAGTAATGCGGATTATATTCCGGCAATGTATGAGGTCGCTCGCACCATAGGCCTCAATAAAGTTGGAGCCGAGCCGAGTTATAGGCGCCTGCATTTAGGAATAGATGTAGATGAGAATAAAGTGCCAACATCTATTGAAAACCGCAAACGGGCAGAAACATTGTTAAAAAGGATTCTGGCTCGCCAGGATACTGCTTTTGCACAAGAAAATACATTTTCTGCCTACACGATGAGTCAGTACTATCTGAATAGTATGGGACTACATAAAGAGAACCCCGATAGTGTTGATTATTTTTTTGATGAAAGCATTAGATGGGCGGAACTCGCGGGAGACCCTGAATTAGTAAAGAAATTAAAACATTTTAAGCATGAAAGTAAAAAAGATTAAGTGGCTGATAAGGAGTGTTTTATCCCTGCTGTTTTTGTCAATGGCATCTTCGGCAAGTGGTCAAATTGCTCAGTGGCTGATACACCCACGGTATGACCATATTGCGATAGCCGAAGGACAAGGGGTGATCATTACCGATTCAATCGGAGAGCAAACCTTGTGGAGCCTGGAGGGAAAGAGACTATCGACACACACTACCAGAGACAGCATTCTTCAATTCCATCAAGGATATGCTGTTGTGGCCGACCGAAAGAATATGTCCCATATCATTGGTTTCTACGGCATTGATGGAAGATTTACTAAGTTGGATTATCTGGTCGCAAATTCTGCACCGCGCTTCTCAGATGGATTCTTGCTAGTAAAGAATCTTGATGGCAAGTACTACCAGTTTGTTGATGCTAGCGGTTTGCCTATGGATTATCTGCTCGTCAGTGCCCGACCGTTCAATCATGGGTTCGCTTCATGTGAAACCTATGAAAATTTGCAGAAGGAAAAAGACCTATATCCATTATTGATTTCCTCAACTACAAGGCAACCCGTCACGTTCCGTTACAATAATGAGGACTTTAAGCCCCAGGATATCAATTTCATCTCATCAATCAATGATGAGGGTAAGGGAATAGTAGTCTATAAGGAGAGGGTATATCTTTTTGATGCGGCTACTAAGAGCGTGGTGCCGGTATATGCAACCAGCACAGGTGCTAATAATAAAAAAGATAAGCCTGTCAAGGTGATGGATAAACAGCAGGTTGTTGATATCGCAGGAGGCAATCCGATTATCCGGGCATCTGGAGACAAAAACCACACTATCACCATCATGCTGGATGATATGAATGCTTTGCGGTCAATTCAATATTTTGACCAAGTTGTCTCATATGAATATAACATAATTCCTCCTCATGAGTACACTTCGCCCCTCAACAAGCAGCGTGACCAGTATCCAAGTATGATTTACAGCCTTTACTGGGGAGAATCCCTGCTCGTGCTGCCATCGCAATTGGATGATGTGGGCCAATGTTATAACGACAAAGCGATGGTTAAGATTAATGGCAAGTGGGGGTTGTTGAAGGTGCACCCCGATGATGACTTCAACGTCGTTCTCAATGATGGCAAGGAAATGCCATTCAGACACAAGACCCTGCAAGCCCCAATCAAACTATATATGCCTGCATATGTCCCGATTAAGGAAACAAAACTTGTTATGGTGAATAACTATGACTCGATTGGGGATGCCGGCTGTCGTATCGAATACAATTCAGCGAAAATAACACCCAGCCGAGACGGACAAGACCATGGGCATATTGAATACTCATGTGAGTTGGATTTCCCGACCTATCTTCCCGATGAAATCAGCGAGGACAAAGAATTAAACGCCATTGACTATTACACTCAGATTGTGTATGATGGCTTGACTTCACCTGTTTTACCCATCAGGGCATACGGATGGCAATATAAATACATCACCCTTAAAACAGAGGATGAATCAATTGATGGGTATGGTAATTTCACTTGCAAGTTGAATTTGGAAAAGGATATCAAGAGTGCCAACGAGATAGAATACCCATTAAAGATAAACATCCAATCCGACACGCTCATTAACAACTATACAAAGCAGAGTGAGGTGCTATACACAATTTCTGTTTATGGCTTGACTGAAGGCATGAACACATTTGAGGTTACCGTTAAGGAAGGTGATGAACCCACTATTGACACTAGTTCTGAAATCGAGGTGTATTATGAGAAACCTTCTAGAGCCGCTAAGGATAAACCCATTAAACCCAAAGTAGTCGTTAAAGCAAAACATAACCATCGCTCAAAAGCACCACAACGGCCAGCGACTTCGTCGCCCCCAGCCAATAGGGATAAGAGAAGAGAAACGGGAAACCTATAATTCTTTTAAAACTGTAGAAATGAAAATCAGAATATCATCGGTCCTTGACATAGGCAAGCGTGATAATAATGAAGATGCTTTGGCCTATTGTGAAGATTTGTCCCAACAGCATTGGTCTCAAGATGGTATGGATGCATATATCCCGCTTGGTGAGTATGGCGCCATTGCTGTCGTGGCTGATGGCATGGGAGGAGCCAAAGCAGGTGAGGTGGCCTCTGCTATTGCAATACAGAAGGTCAAGGAAATGCTGTCAACTGAGCGTGCCGCAGTTGCCGTGGAAGCGGGGGATGATGCTATCAGGTCGTTACTCGAGGAAACGATTAAATGTGGAGATGCAGCCATCCTTGAACACATCGCCAATCATGATGATACGCGGGGTATGGGTACAACTATTGTCATCTGTTGGATAACGGACAGCAAGGCATATATAGCATGGTGTGGCGATAGTCGTTGCTATTGCTATCACCCTGTGCGAGGGCTGCGGCCATTGACTCGCGACCACTCGTTGGTGCAAGAATTGGTGGACAAGGGAGACATATCTCCCGAAGAAGCATTTTCTCATCCCGACAGCAATATTATTACCAAAGGACTAGGAGATTTCGGTTGTGATGTCCAGCCTGATGTCATTGTGTGTCCAATCAAAACTGGCGAGACATTGTTGCTCTGCAGTGATGGCTTGTGCGGGTATTGTCAAGACAATGACATTCAAGCCGTTTTAGATGCTGGTTATACTGATATTAAAAAGAGTTGTCATAATTTGCTTCAGTTAACATTGGATGCAGGCGGATATGACAATGTCGCTATCATTGCAATGTCGCTCATCAACGATAATCAACAAGCACCACCACCCTTATCTTTTATTCAGACTATCAAACGAAGCATCAGGCGGCTTTAGAATTATAACTTCACAATCATTGCTGTTCACATTTTTTTGTGGACAGCAATGATTAATTATTATAAATATCTTGCTGATAAATATTACTTTTGCCAATAAAAAATAAACGATTATGGTTAGAGCATTACGATTTGTATTATCATTTGCACTTGTATTAGTCTGTTTGCCGTCTGGTGCGCAAAGCATGAAGATGGTTGTTGATAAGCACGGAGAAGTTGTTGGCCGCTATGTGAAAACAAACGAAACGACCTACACTGTAGGGGTGCAGGACGACGTGGAAGTTCCAATAAAAGGAAATCGTGTTGTGACTTTTAGAGCCAAGAATGGTCAAGGAATCGTTTACCGTGACCAAAGCAGAACAGGCAATATCAACGTGCGCAAAAGGCCGTCAACTAAAGCCGCTGTGATTGCCAAGATTGCCGATAATACCATTTCAGGATATGTTCCTGATTGCTACGACTGCCTTGGTAAGGTAAATGGATGGTACAAGATTCGCATCGATGGCAAGATCGGGTTTGTCCGATCTGACCTTGTTGTGTGGGATGGAATGTGCTCATTCTAACCCTCATTAACCTGTATGGAATGTAAAGAATAAGTCGCTGATTTTCAGCGGCTTATTCTTGGTTTGGTAGAGTCGGAGGTTTTATCGAATGATATAACATCTAATCATGTGATAACATAAACTAATGAAAATCTTTGGTTATCAATCAGTTGCAGACTGATGATTAATTTGTCGAATCACACGATTAGTATGTTATATCTCAAAACGGGGGAATACAAATCGGCCAGTTTCCCCCCTCACGCAGGTGGGCTAAAGTTCTATTTTTTGTTTAGAGAAAATGAAAAAACAAAGCCTCGGCCGTGAAATGGCCGAGGTTTGTTGTAACTTTGTGGCGACAACTTTAAAATCGCGGATTATATGGCGAAAAAACAGAAAGACAGAGGGCCCGACTTGATGAGCAAGTATGTGTGGCTGATAGAAACTATCTATCGTGCCAAGCGGATCTCGTACAACGAACTCAACGAGCGGTGGAAAAATGACACTGACTTTAGCAGAGGTGAAGATCTCCCCAAACGGACGTTGAAACGATGGCTTGATACCATTGAGGTCCTGTTTGGAATCAACATTGAGAATGAAGGCCGTGGCGACTATCGTTACCATATCGATGATGACGAGAATCTCGCCAAGAAAGGACTCCGTTCGTGGCTCTATGGCACCTTTTCGGTAAGCAATGCGTTAGTGAGCAGCAAGAGTATTCGAGACCGCATTTTGCTGGAGTATGTGCCCACGGGCCAAGAGTATCTGCAGACCATCATCGATGCGATGAAAGAGAATCGAGAGATACATATCACCTACTACAATCCTTGGAAGGATGAGGAATTTGACCTGATACTGCAGCCGCTGTGTGTGAGACTTTTTAGGCAACGATGGTACGTGATCGCTCTCAACCATTATCCTTGGCTCTGTAAAGATGGTCCAAGAATTTATTCCCTTGAACGCATCAGGGCTTTGCAGGTCAGAGATGAGACCTTCAACATGCCCAACGATTGGAACGCCGAGGACTATTTTGAGGGATGCTACGGTGTCATTCGTGACCATAAGCGCAATAAGGAACTCGTTAGATTAAAAGTGACCGCAGGCCAGGCAAACTACATCCGTGGGTTGAGGTTGCATGAGTCGCAAAAGGAGGTTGAGCGTAATGATGAATACAGCATCTTTACCTTATTCATACGCCCTGCTTTTGACTTTATTCAGGAATTATTCTGGCAAGGCGAGGATGTTGAAGTGCTCGAGCCGCAGTGGCTCCGTGAGGAGATGGCGGCAAAAATCGAGCGCATGTTTAACCGATATAAGAAAGATTGATCCATGAGAGATTTTGCAGCAATAGATTTTGAGACCGCTAACTATGATCGTTCATCGGTATGTTCGGTTGGAGTGGTCATTGTCCGGGACGGGGAGATTGTGGACAAGTTCTACTCGCTCATCCAGCCCGAACCCAACTATTATAACTACTGGTGCACTCAGGTTCATGGCCTGTGCCGTGCTGACACCGACGATGCCCCGGTATTCCCCGATGTGTGGGCACAGATTGAGCCCCT
>JAEEGL010290678.1_pt1 | contig 48849 bp, 34 predicted proteins | sample 9134231 | NCBI WGS metagenome assembly JAEEGL01 (sample SAMN16246548, study PRJNA631951) | gut metagenome | biome: gut microbiome; feature: rumen; material: fiber-attached | host: Bos | place: Iran: Karaj | collected 2018-10 | reverse complement strand
ATTAAAAATGATAAGAGTTTTGTAAGTAAATATGTAGTTGAAGCTATAGAAGATTCTTATAAGAGATTAATAGCTCCATCAGTTGAGAGAGAAATAAGAAGTGATTTAACTGAAAAAGGAGAAGAAGCAGCAATAGATAATTTTGGTAAGAATTTAGAAGCTTTACTTTTAACTCCACCAATGAAAGAACAAATTGTACTTGCTTTTGATCCAGGTTATGTTAATGGTTGTAAGTTAGCAGTAGTAGATAAAAATGGTAAGTATTTAGATAGTACTGTAGTTAAACCATTTTTAAAAGGACAAGAAGAGAAGAATATTAAAATGACTAAGGAAGTAGTTTCTCAGTTAATAAAAAAATATAATGTAGATATTATTGCGATTGGTAATGGTACTGCATCTCGTGAATCAGAAAAGTTATGTGCTGAAATGATTAAAGAATATAATTTAGATTGTAAATATGTAATTGTAAGTGAAGCAGGAGCTTCAATTTATTCAGCTAGTGAATTAGCTATAGAAGAATTTCCTGATTTAGCTGTTGAAAAGAGAAGTGCAGTAAGTATAGGTAGAAGATTACAAGATCCTTTATCAGAACTTGTTAAGATACCACCAGAAGGTATAGGAGTAGGATTATATCAGCATGATGTTAGTCAATCTAAATTATCTAAAAACTTAGATTTTGTAGTTGAGAAGTGTGTTAATAGTGTAGGAGTAAATATTAATACAGCTAGTAGTTCATTACTTAAATATGTTTCTGGTATTACTAAAAAAGCCATAGATAAAATAATTGAATATCGTGAAAAAATAGGAAAAATTACTAGTAGAGAAGAAATTAGAAAGAAAAAATTACTAGGAGATAAAGCCTATGAACAGGCTATTGGTTTCTTAAGAATAGTAGATGGAGACAATATACTTGATAGAACTGCTATTCATCCTGAAAGTTATGATATAGCCTTAAAATTACTTGATAAAGTTAATAGTAATATTAGTGAAGTAGGTACTAATGATTTAATAGAAAGATTAAATAAAGTAAATGTTGAAGAAATGTCTAAGGAATTAAATACTGATTCATATACATTAGAAGATGTTATTAGTAGTTTAAAGAAACCTAATTTGGATCCAAGAGATGAATATCCACAACCTATACTTAAAAGTGATGTATTAGATATTAAAGATTTAACAATTGGTATGAAATTACAAGGTACAGTTAGAAATGTAGTAGATTTTGGTTTATTTATAGATATAGGATTACATAATGATGGACTTGCTCATATAAGTAAATTATCTAATCAATTTATTAAACATCCAAGTGATTTATTTAGTGTTGGAGATATAGTAGATTGCTATGTTGATGAGATTAATTTAGAAAAAGAAAAAGTAAGTTTAAGTTTACTAGATAGATAGTATGTTGATTTACATACTATCTTTTATTATATTGTCTATTCATTTTTCTGATGCTATAATGATAATAGAGGTATTGTATGAATAAGCTAAAAAGAAAATTTGGCAAAAGAATGAAATATAATTACAAAAGAACTTTCTTTGGAATGTTCCTTTTTCTGTTGTTTATTAGTTTCGGAGTAGGTTATGCTTATTTAACTACTAATTTAAGTATTGATGGAACAAGTAATGTTAGTAGTGCAAGTTGGAATATTCATTTTGCAAATATAGATATAAATGAAGATAGTGTTACTCCTACAACTGGAGCTACTATTACAAATCCAACTACTATTAATTTTAGTTTAGTATTAGCTGAACCAGGTGATTTTTATGAGTTTACTGTTGATATAGTAAATGAAGGTACTTTAAATGCAAGAATATCAGATTTTAGTTTTTTACCAGAGTTAACAGCTGAGCAACAAGAATACTATGAGTATACTGTAAAATATGCTTCTGGTAGTGATATAGCTGTTGGTGATGGGTTAAAAGCTGGTACTTCAGAAAAAATAAAAGTACGATTTGAATATAAAGTATTAGATGATGAAAGTTTGTATCCTGAAAATGATATAGAATTAGATCCAGAAATAAATATTGAATATGAACAAGGTGATGGACCACAACCAAATATATTAAATGCACCAACATTTACTGAGACAGAAATTGTAGATGGTATTAAAACAGTAACAGTTGATTATCATGCTACTTGTGGATCTGGCTATGTATGTAAATATGTAGTAAATGGTGGAGAAGAAGTAATTGTTAATACTAGAAAAGTGAACATACCTTTTTCTTCAACGGGAGTTATTAATGCGACTGTAAGTAATGATAGTGGTTCTTTAAATAGTGGATATAATGTTAAATATAATAAAGTATATGTTAAGAGTGATGGAAACGATGATACTGGTTTTGGTACTATTTCACAACCATATAGTTCTATTTCAAGGGCATATCTAATGACAGAAGATACAGCTACTATATATGTAATGGATGATATTACATTGAGTACAGCAACTGAAATAGAGAATGGTAAAAATATAACTATAACTAGTTGTACCAAAGAAAGTAATACTGTATGTAGTTTTAATAATATTAATACTGTTACGAGATTAAATTCTTATTCAGATGCTTTCTTTAATGTACCTGGTGGTCAATTAGATTTAAATAATATTACTTTAAATGGTACTAACAAGGAAAGTACTATGGCGATAATAAATGCTTTTACTGCTACAGTAAACATTAATGAAGGAGCTACTATATCTAGTTGTAAGAATACGCAAGGTGGGGGAGCAATTTATTCGGAAGGAACTAATATTAATGTTAATGGTGGTCAAATAGCTAATAATACTGCACAGTCTGGTGGAGGAATATTTGCTAATCTTGATTCAGTAATTACAATGAATAGTGGTGAAATAAGTGATAATACTGCTGAGAATGGTGGAGGAATATTTGCTTATAATGGTTCTACAGTTCTTATAAATAATGGTGGTGTATATCGTAATACTACTACTGAACATGGGGGAGGAGTATATGTTGCCTCAGGAACAACATTAAATATGAAAACTACAGGAGCTTCTATTTCTAATAATGAGGCTGGTGATCTTGCTGGTGGAATTTTCGTCTTAGATGGCGGTACAGTTAATATGGATAACGGATCGGTTTCAAATAATACAGCAACTGGAGGCGGCGGAGCTTTTTGGGTTGATGCTGGAGGTACTATAAATCTGTCTGGTGGAAGTATTAATCAAAATGAGGTTATTGGTTCTGGTGTTGGTGGAGGAGCAATAGTAAGTGCTGGAAATGTTAATATTAAAGGTGCTACTATTTCTAATAATATTACTTCTTCTCATAATGGAGGAGCTATTTGGTGTCATGGTGGAACAATAACGATGACTAGTGGATTGATAACAGGCAATACTGCACAGACTGGTGGAGCAATAATGATGACTGGTTATAGAGAGGATAGTATTAAGTTTATTTTTAGTGGTGGAACTATTTCAAATAATACAGCTACTAATGGTAATGGTGGAGGAATAATGCTACTAAAATATACTGATTATTTAGCGCCAGTTTTAACTATGTCAGGGACTGCAACTATTACTGAAAATACTTCATCAGGTTATGGTGGAGGAATATGTAGTACAAATTCTATTATTAATATGAATGGTGGAATAGTTAAGAAAAATACTGCGGCACATAATGGTGGTATTTCTAGTTCTGGTACATATAATTATACTAGTGGTTATATATGTAAAAATAACAACCCAACTAATACTTATGATATTACAGCAGTTAATAATAGCCAATGTTCTTAAAAGTGGAGGTTTATCCACTTTTTTATATTATTGTTTATTAGTTTTGGAGTAGGTTATGCTTATTTAACTACTAATTTTAAAGGAAGTTAAGAAACTACAATTGAATATATTAAGGAGTATAATAATAAAAGAGAAATAATAAAAACAATGTTTACTAAACATTGTTTTTCTATATATATAGGTAGATTATTCTCCCTTCTTTTTTTATGAGATTTTCTTCTTCCATTTTATTTAGTTCTCTCATAAAATTAGATCTATCTACATTAATATATTCAGCTATGGCTTTATATGATGTGGTTACTTTAAAAACATTATTTTCATTAGTTCTTTGTTTTAAAAAGACAATTATTTTTTCTCTTACATTTCTTTTTGACATCATATCTATTTTTTCATTTTGTTCACGATTATCTTTTATTAATAATTCATATAGTGATAATACTAATCTATTATGAAAGGGACAGTTCATATCACAATCTTTGATTATTTTAGAATAGTCAATAACGGCTATTTCAGTTACGTTACTATTACTTATTACGTATATTTCATCTTCAAAGTTCTTATAAAAGAGAGGGGAAAATATATCATTTTCTTTTAAGTCCCTTAGCATCTTTTTATTGCCATCTATGTCATTTTTCATGATTAGTGCTCTGCCATGGTTTATATAATATATTAACTTCTTATTAGTGTTAAAATTAGCAATTAATTCATTATTATAATAGGTATTATTTTTTATGTTTACACAGTTTGACAAATTATTTTTTAATGATAAAAACCTTTGATTTACTTGCATTTTAGAGCCTCCTTACAATTACATTATAGCAAGTTTTTAATAGTGTTGCAAATGCAACACTAGTTTTTTTGATTTTTATTTTAAAATGGTATTCATGGTAGGAGGAAATAGATTATGAAGGAGATATATGTTATTAAGAGAAACGGTAACTTAGAAAAGTTTGATCCTTTAAGAATTAAAAAAGCTATTACTACTAGTGCCGAAAGAGTAATGGTTGAATTAACTGAAGATGCTAAGGATGAAGTTGTTTCTAAGGTATTAGATTTACTTAGTACTCAAACTAGTAATCCAAGTGTTGATCAAGTACATAGTTGTACTGAAGCTGCTTTAGAGATGGTTAATCCTTTAGTTGCGAAGAGTTATAGAGAATATAGAGACTATAAAAAAGATATTATTCACGTATTAGATAAAGTATATAAAGATGCTCAAGTAATTACTTATATTGGTGATAAAGAGTGTTCTAATATGGATAGTGCTCTTGTTACTACACAAAGATGTTTAATTTATAATAGTTTAAATAAAGAATTATATAAGAAATTCTTTTTGACTAGTGCTGAGATTGAAGCTTGTAAAGATGGTTATATTTATATTCATGATATGAGTGCAAGACGTGATACTATGAATTGCTGCTTATTTGATATGGCTAATGTCTTAAAAGATGGTTTTGAGATGAGTAATATTTGGTATACAGAACCTAAGACTTTAGGTACTGCTTTTAATGTAGTAGGGGATGTTATAGTTAATACTACAGCTATGCAATATGGTGGTTTTACTGTTCCAGAGATTGATACTACTTTAAAGAAATATGCTAAGTTATCTTTTGATAAGTATAAAAAGGAATACTTAGATATTAAAGGTAAGGAATATAAAGAAGAAGCAGAAGATTATGCTTGGAAGAAATTAGTTAGAGAATGTGAACAAGGATATCAAGGAATTGAATATAAATTAAATACAGTTTCTAGTAGTAGAGGGGATTATCCGTTTGTTACATTTACTTTTGGTATAGATACTGATAAGTATGCCAAAATGATTAGTGAAGTTATGTTAAATGTACATAAAGAGGGACAAGGAAAGAAAGGATTTAAAAGACCAACTTTATTTCCTAAATTAGTTTTCTTATTTGATAAGAAATTACATGGAGAAGGTGGAAAACTAAGAGATTTGTTCTTATGTGCTATTGAGTGTAGTAAAAAAGCTATGTATCCAGATTATTTATCTTTAACTGGTGAAGGATATGTATGTGATATTTATAAGAAATATAAAAGAGTAATTTCTCCTATGGGTTGTAGAGCATTTCTATCTCCTTGGTATGAAAGAGGAGGAATGGAGCCAGCTGATGATAAAGATAAGCCAGTTTATATTGGTAGATTCAATATAGGAGCAATCTCTTTACATTTACCAATGATACTTGCAAAGGCTAGAGAGGAACAAAAAGATTTTTATGAAGTTCTTGATTATTATTTAGAAATGATTCGTAAGATTCATATTCGTACTTATAATTATTTAGCTAAAAGAAAAGCTTCTACTAATCCACTTGCATATTGTCAAGGAGGATTCTATGGGGGTAATCTTAAGCCAGAAGAGGCAATTGAACCAATTATGAAGAGTTGTACTGCTAGTTATGGAATAACAGCTCTTAATGAATTACAAGTACTATATAATGGTAAAAGTATTGTCGAAGATGGGGATTTTGCTTGGAAAGTATTAAAGTATATTAATGATAAAACATTAGAATATAAAAAAGAAGATAAGATTCTATACGCTATATATGCTACTCCAGCAGAGAATTTATGTGGATTACAAATTAAACAATTTAGAAAAAAATATGGAGTAGTAGAAGGTGTATCTTCTCGTGAATATGTTTCTAATAGTTTTCATTGTGGTGTTTGGGAAGACATTAATGGTATAGAAAAACAAGATTTAGAGAATAGATTTTGGGAATTATGCAAAGGTGGAAGAATACAATATGTTAGATATAACTTAAGTTATAATACAAAAGCTATTCTTACATTAGTTGAGAGAGCAATGGATATGGGCTTCTATGAAGGAGTAAACTTATCTCTTGCTTATTGTAATAATTGTGGTCATGAGGAATTGGATATGGATGAATGTCCAAAGTGTGGAAGTCATGATCTAACTAAAATAGATCGTATGAATGGTTATCTTTCTTATTCTAGAGTTCATGGAGATACTATGCTTAGTGATGCAAAAATGAAAGAGATTAGTGAAAGGAAATCAATGTAGTGAGATATCATAATATAACTCATGCCGATATGTTGAATGGGGAAGGACTAAGAGTAGTTCTTTGGGTAAGTGGATGTAGTCATCATTGTAAGAATTGTCAAAATCCAATTACTTGGAATCCAGATGATGGTTTAATATTTGATGAAGAAGCTAAATTGGAGATTTATTCTGATTTAGACAAAGATTGGTGTAGTGGTATTACTTTATCTGGTGGAGATCCTTTATATGTTGGTAATAGAGAAGAAATTGCTAAGCTAGTTAGTGATATAAAAAAGAAATATCCAGAAAAGAGTATATGGTCTTATACTGGATATACTTGGGAAGAATTATTAGAAGAGAGAAAGAAAGATAAAAATTTGGAAATAATACTTAATAATATAGATGTATTATTAGACGGAAAGTTTATGATGAAACTTGCTTTAGAAAAATTACACTATGTAGGTAGTAGTAATCAATGTATAATAGATGTTAGGCAAAGTCTAAAAAAGAATAAAAAGGTATTATATATAGATAATAGTAAGATAGTGGAGGAAGAAAATGAGAAGAAGAGGATTCGAAATAGTAAAAGGATATGAAGATAAAGATATTCATATACCATTTAGAAAGACAGCACATAGTGCAGGATATGATGTAGAGGCTGCTGAAGATATAGTAATACCTAAATATAAGCCTGGTATTAAGCCTACATTAATACCTACTGGGCTTAAAGCTTATTGTGAAGAGGATGAGTGCTATTTATTACTTAATCGCAGTAGTGGCCCTAAAAAAGGCTTTTTAATGGCTAATAGTGTAGGATTAATAGATAGTGATTATTATGGAAATGAAGACAATGATGGACACTTCTATTTTGCTTATTTTAATTGCAGTGATAAAGACATAGAAGTTAAAAAAGGTGACATCATTGGCCAAGTAGTTTTTATGAAATATTTAGTAGTTGATGGAGATTGCGCTAAAGGTGTTAGAAAAGGCGGATTTGGTAGTACTGATAAATTGTAAAAAAGAAAAAAATATCAAAAATTAAAAAAATGATTTTTCTGATTTTTTAAAAAATAAAATAATTATTTTTTATAAAAGTGTTGAAAAATAAGGAAATTGAGTTTTAAAAAAATAAAAAAATCAAAAAATGTTAAAAATGTGTTTTTTAAAAAAATAAATTTGTCAACTTACGTAAATCGAACAAAAAAGTTTTTTTGCTAGTTTCTTTATGTATCAATGGTTTGGTAAAAATAACCAAAAAAAGTGAAAAAAATCACTATTGCTTTTTAAAAAAATAGTACCTAAAATAAAATTAGAAAGAGAAAGAAATGAGGTATGCAAAATGGTAGAAGTAAGTGATGTTTTAGAAAACCTAACAGTAATAAAAAGAAATGGAAAAAAAGTTGATTTTGATGGTAAAAAAATCGCTATAGCTATAAAAAAAGGGTTCGATAGTGTTGAAGTAGATGACGATGAAAGTGAAAAAGAGAAAAAATATAGTTCTCAAGATGTACAAAAAGTATATCAAGGAGTATTAAAGAGAATAGAAAAGTTTGCAAAAGAAAATGACAAACTAAAAATTGAAGAAGTTCAAGATATGATTGAAGATGAGCTTTCTAAAAAAGGGTATGAAGATGTTTATAAATCTTTCTCTGAGTACCGTGAAAGAAGAAATCAATCTCGTCAAAGCTTCTTTGATGATAAGAAAACTCATAAATTCTTAAAATCATTAGAAAATCTTGGATTAAAGAGTGCTAATGAAGAAGATGCTAAAAGAGAAAATGCAAATATTGATGGTAATAGTCCAATGGGTACTATGCTTCAATATGGAGCAACTGTTTCAAAAGAGTTTGCTAAAGCATATTTAATGAAACCAGAGTTTGCTTCTATGCATGATGAAGGATATATACATATCCATGATATGGACTTCTTAGCAATGGGTACTACTACTTGTTGTCAAATTGATCTAGAGAGATTATTTAGAAATGGATTTGATACAGGACATGGTTATATTAGACCACCTCAAGATATTAGTACTTATTCTTCTTTAGCTTGTATAGCTATTCAAGCTAATCAAAATGATCAACATGGTGGACAATCAATACCTATGCTTGATTATTATTTAGCTCCAGGTGTTCTTAAGACTTTTAAGAAACAATTTAAACAAACAATTTATGATTTCTTAGATTTGGAAGGTTTTATTCCAGTTATTAATATAGATAGAATTATTCGTGAGATTGATAAGGTTGAAAGTATTGAGATTAATGTTGAAGACTTTAGTGATTATCAAAAAGGTAGCGAAAGAATTCAAGAAATATTTAGAAAAGCATATGATAAAGCAATTCAAAAGACTGATCGTGCAACACAACAAGCAATGGAAGCGTTTGTTCACAACTTAAATACAATGCATTCTAGAGCTGGTGCACAAGTACCATTCTCATCTGTTAACTTTGGAACAGATACTTCTCCAGAAGGAAGAATGGTTATTAGAAACTTCTTATTAAGTACTGATAGAGGATTAGGTCATGGAGAAACTCCAATATTCCCAGTATCTATCTTTAAAGTAAAAGAAGGTATTAATTATAATAAAGAAGATCCTAACTATGACTTATTCAGATTAGCTTGTCAAGTTAGTGCTAAGAGATTATTCCCTAACTTTGCATTTATTGATGCTCCATTTAATAAAGCTTTCTACAAGCCAGAGGATCATAATACAGAAGTTGCTTATATGGGATGTCGTACTAGAGTAGTTGCTGATGTTACTAGTCCTGATAATCAAGTTGTTACTGGACGTGGAAATATTTCATTTACAACTATTAATTTAGTAAGACTAGGAATCAAGTATGGTATTTGCTTAGGAGAAAGAGAAAAAGCAGATATGAAGGGATTCTATAAAGAACTTGGAGAAATGATTGATAAAGTAAGAGATCAATTATTAGAAAGATTCGAAGTTCAATGTGATAAACGTTGTTATAACTTCCCATTCTTATTAGGACAAGGAGTTTGGACTAATGGTGAGAAGTTAAAACCAAGTGATAGATTAAGAAAAGTATGGAAACATGGTTCACTATCTACTGGATTTATCGGTTTAGCTGAATGTTTAAAAGCTTTAACTGGTAAACATCATGGTGAAAGTGAAGATAGTCAAAAACTTGGATTAGAAATCATTAAATTCTTTAGAAAGAGAATTGATGATAATGCTAAAAAGTATAAATTAAACTTTACTTGTTTAGCAACTCCAGCTGAAGGATTAAGTGGTAGATTTACTGGAATAGATAGAGCTATCTATGGAAAGATTAAAGGTGTTACTGATAGAGAGTATTATACTAATTCGTTCCATGTTCCAGTTTATTACAAAACTAGTATTCATGATAAGATCTATACTGAAGCACCATATCATGAGTTTACTAATGGAGGACATATCTCTTATATCGAATTAGATGGAGATACAGCTTCAAATGTTGATGCATTTGAGAGTGTAATTCGTACAATGAAGGAAGCAGGAATTGGTTATGGTGCAGTTAACCATCCAGTTGATAGAGATCCTGTTTGTGGATATGTAGGAGTTATAGGTTATGTTTGTCCAGGTTGTGGACGTAAAGAATTCGAAGGAATTCCAATTGAGAAAATTACTACTCCAGATGGATGCTGTGGTAGATAATTATAAAGAATAAATTTAGAGGAGGAAATGAAAATGGAAAAAATTGTTGGTGAAGGAGAAAAATTCGAAAGAATTAGACGTGTAACAGGATATCTTGCAGGAGATGTTTCTAGATTCAATAATGGAAAAAGAGCCGAAGAAAGAGATCGTGTAAAACACAGTGGAGCTAACGAACTTTGTAAAGAAGAAGAAAAATAAAAATGGAAATTCGTTTAGCTGCTGATTTGCAACCTGATTCAATTGTAGATGGTGAGGGAATCCGTACAGTTCTTTGGACTCAAGGATGTCCTCATGCTTGTCCAGGTTGTCATAATCCAGATACACATGATTTTAATGGGGGAGCCTTAGTTGATGTAGATTATATCATTGATGAATTAAGAACTATTAAGAACCAAGATGGAATAACTCTTTCAGGTGGTGACCCATTATGTCAACCAGAAGCTTGTTTAGAGATTGCACGTGCTGCACACTCTATGGGCTTGAATGTTTGGTGTTATACTGGTTTTACTTATGAAAAACTTATTCTTAATCCGAAAGCAAAAGCATTACTAGAAGAGGTCGATGTACTAGTTGATGGTAAGTTTAAGATTGAAGAAAAAAGTTTAGATCTATATTTTAGAGGTTCTAGAAATCAAAGAATAATTGATGTTAAAAAGAGTTTAGAAGAAGAAAGAGTAGTACTTGTAGATAAGTACATAGAAGATAAAAAATATACAAATACATATGAAAAGCCTAGATATATGTTTATCTAGACTTTTTTTTGTTTAAAATAAAGTATTATGTTAGAATATTTCTTGTGAAGGAGGATATATATGGAAACGGTTTTAAAAACTAATGGTATTGTTAAAAAATATGGAAATAATACGATACTTAACAATATTAATATGACTATTAATCGTGGAGATATTTATGGGTTTATCGGTAAGAATGGTGCAGGTAAGACAACTTTTATGAGAGTAGTTTTATCACTTACTAATCACAATCAAGGAGAGATAAGTTTCTTTGATAATAAAAGAATCGAAGAAGTAGGACTTAAAGTAGGATCTTTAATAGAAGAACCTGGTCTTTATAAGAACGCTTCTGCATATGAAAATTTAAAGAGATTTTCTATTATATATGATGCGGATGAGTCTACAATTAACGAATTATTAGAATTAGTTGGACTTGCTAAAGCGGCTAAGAAGAAAGTAAAAAACTTTTCACTTGGTATGAGGCAAAGACTTGGTATTGCGGTTGCATTACTTGGAGAACCAGAGTTTCTATTACTAGATGAACCAATTAATGGTCTTGATCCAGAAGGAATAAAGGAAATTAGAGACGTAATATTGAAATTAAATAAAGAGAAGGGGATTACTTTTTTAATATCATCACATTTATTAGATGAATTATCAAAAGTAGTTACTAGATATGGAATAATCAATAATGGTGTTTTGGTAGAGGAAATAGATGCTAAAGAGTTAAAAGATAAATGTAGAAATAAATTAGTAGTGGAGTGTAATGAGATAGAGAAAGCAAAAAAAATAATTGGTAAAGTAATTAAAAATGATAAGGATATTGTAATCAATAAGAATAGAATTGAAGTTCATTCTCATATTAATGAGTCAGCAGCAATTAATAAGAAATTAGTTGAATCAGGTATTTTAGTTGATGCTATTTATCCTAATTATGATAGCTTAGAAGAATACTTTATGAAAAGGATAGGTGATTAATAATGGGAAAATTAGTTAGATTACAATTACGTAATATAATTCATGGTAAATTAATTTATATTTGTTTAGCACTTATGATTTTATTAGGGCCTGTCGCAACATTTGCACTTGGAAATGCTTTTTCTGATATTGTTAAGAATACTTCTGTATGTAATGAATTATTATCAGTTTTATCCGTTGGAATTGTTGAAACAGTATTTATTGTTTTAGTATCATGCAGTGATTTTAATGATGGGACTACAAAAAATATTATTGCTAGAGGGTATACAAAAACACAATTATTAGTTTCTAAGTATTTAGCTATATTTATTTGTTTAATAATAATGTATATAATTACTATGTTGTTTACTGTTATTTTATTATTTAATAATGGAATGGGTTATACTAATACTACGAATTATCAATTGATAAATCATTTCGCTGGTATAATTGCATTTGCAGTTTTTTATACAACTATGGCTTTTTTATTAGAAAAGACTGGAGCAGCATTATTAGCTTGTATATTTGTACCTGATTTTTTGCCAACATTATTTATTTTATTAAATAAAATTACACATGTTGATATCAGTAAATTTTGGATGGAACATGGAGCTGATTTGTTTTCAGATAAACCTACTTTAGGTAATTTAGGATGGTCAGTTTTATATTATGCTATCTATACCGTTATCTTTATAATAGTTGGTATACAAATATTAAAAAGAAAAGAAATAAAATAAAAACTAGATATTATCTAGTTTTTATTGTTTTGTAGATATTTCTATTATTTTATTCATATCATCATCTTTAGCTATTATATTTTTATGTCTTTGATGACATTTTTCACATTCATATACTATTTTATAGGTATCTTTGTATTTTTCTATTTCTATTGGCTTTAATAGACCTTTACAGGTGTTTAGTCTATCTCCTGGATTAATATCTACATGTTTAGAATATAAGCAATAGGGACAATGATCTCTTGAAGAGTATATTAACTTATCTACTTGTCTTTTACAATGTTCACATGTAAATCTTTCATCTAATGTATTGAATTGCTTCATAAAATCACCTATAATTATTATAGCACATTGACAAAAAACGGAAAATGTTGTATAATGTAGGCGTCTTTTAAGGGGAGGTATAGTTATGAGTACGACTGACGATAAGTCGAAAACTAGAAAAAAGGCAACATCTACAGGAAATGTAATTTTAATTGCGGTTCTTGCAGGTGCAATTGGTTTTGGAGCAGCACATTTAGCTGGTTCAAAAAGTGGTGATATTGTTGATAATAATATTACACAAGAAGATGCAACTAATTATGAATATACATATGAAGAAGAAATTAATTATGATGAACCTATAGTTGTAGAAGATATTACTTTTAGAACAGATGATTATAATCAAATAGTAAATGATGATGTATACAAGTTACTATTAGAATCAAGAAACAATTTTGAATATTTATATTCTAATGGTAGTAGTGTAGCAGAACAAATGAAGAATCATGGTATTTCACTTGAGCCTCAACATGCTGATTATGTTGATCGTGATATGATCTACAATTTTGAAATAATTTGTAATTATATTGTTAATTATGAGAAAGGTGATTATGATAAAGCTTATGAATATGGTAAGATTTTATGTGATGATTATGTTACTCACATGAGTCCACAATATTTATATGCATTATTAGTAATACCTCATCTAAATGAGGAATTTGTTAGCGATTATCAATATGTAGAAGATAATACTATGTATTTAAATAATGGTAACAAAATTCGTTTAATTGGTGATGAAGATCCTTTATTTGATCCAAAAGACGATATTATTAATAGATTTGAATATTATAGAGATTTACCTATAATAATATTAGATAATTATGATGTTATCTATGATGAAAATTATGATAGTTCAACATGTAATTTAATTAATGTTAGTCATACTGATAGATTATGTAATGCTGAATTATATGAATTAAAGCAACGTGCTAGTGAAAAATATGGTATTTCTTCAGATGAATTAAGAATTGTTTGGAATAGTGACGCTGATAGTTGGGTATTTACTAATTCTGAAGATGAATTCATTGATTATTTAAATGAAGAAGATAATTCTAAATTTGAAGCATATTGGACAATTATTGATGCTACTAGTCATAATAGTGGTGATACTGATTTAGTTGATGAAATAGTAGATGATTTAGATGAACGTTATGATTATGTAAGATAAGAATAGTTTTAACTATTCTTTTTTTATGTTATACTTTATATAGTTCGGAGTGAAGTGTATGAATGTAGAGTTCAAAATAAATGATTTTGAAGGTCCATTAGATCTATTATTACATTTAATAAAAGAAGCTAAGATGGATATAATGAATATAGAAATAGAATCTATTACTAATCAATACATGGATTATTTGCATAAGCAAGAATCTATGAATCTAGAAATAGCTTCTGAATATTTAGTATTAGCTTCCGAATTATTAGAAATAAAGTCAAAATTATTACTTCCAAGAGAAAAATTGGAAGAAGATGAAGAAGAGATAGATCCAAGAGATGAGTTAGTAAGTAGATTACTTGAATATCAAGCATATAAAGAAATAACTAAAGTTTTAAAAGAAAATGAAGAAAAAAGAAGTGAAATATTTACTAAGAGTCCAGAGAATGTAGATCAATATGTAGATGATGTACATGAAATACAATCTGATGTTACTTTAGATGATTTAGTAGAAGCCTTTAAAAGGTATTTAGAAAGGCAAAAAGAAAATAAGCCATTAAAGACTAAGGTAACAGTTAAAGAGATTAGTATTGTATCTAGAAGAAGAGATATTAAGAATATATTACGTAAGAAGAAAAGAGTTAGTTTTTTTGAATTGTTTCCTATTGTTTCAAGAGAATATATAGTTGCGACATTCTTAACAGTACTTGAAATGGCTAAAAATAGGGAAATAAGATTAGTACAAGAAGATACTTTTTCAGATATAACAGTTGAGGCGGTGTAGGATGAAGAAAGCAATATTAGAAGGGTTATTATTTGTAGTTGGTGAAGATGGTTTATCTTTTGAACAAATACAAGATGTATTAGATATCGAATTAGATGAAGCTAAACAATTAATATTAGAGTTAAAAGAAGATTATCAAAAAGAAGATAGAGGACTTAGAGTAGATTTTTTAGGAAATAGATTTAAGCTAACTACTAAATATGAACATAGAGAATATTATCAAAAACTAATAGAAAATCCATTAACTAATACTTTAAGTCAAGCGGCTTTAGAGGTTTTAGCAATTATTGCTTATAATGAACCTATTACTAGAGTAGAGATTGATAAGACACGTGGTGTTGGTAGTACACAAATAGTTAGAAAGTTAGTCGCAAAAGGATTTATAAAAGAAGTAGGTAGATCAGAACTTCCAGGTAGACCAATATTATATAAGACAACTTCTGAATTTTTAGATTATTTTGGTTTAGCGCAAATAGAAGATTTACCTAAGATGGAAGAAGTAAATATAGAAGAAGATTTTGAAGCTGATTTATATAATTCTAAATATAATGAAGAAGAAAATTAAGAGTGGACTTATTATATTTTAATGATATAATAAGTTTAGAATAGAGGAGTTGTTAGTATGAAGACTAGTTATAAGATAAAATTTCGTAATTTTAGGGATTATATGGAATTAAGAAATATTTTATCTTCACGTGATAAATTGTTTGAAAATCATAAGGCTAAGTATTTTGATTGGAATAAAATACTATATATAGATTTAATAATATTAGGTTTATTACTTATATTTGATATGTTCTGTTTTAATAAATATATAGATGTAGTATTATTATTTTTCTTGTTATTTTCTGTATCTGTTACTATTGCTTTACTAGTTATGTATCTATTATTCTTTATTAGATATTTGAAATTAAGAAAGAATAGATATGGTACGATATTAGTAGAAGATGAAGGTCTTATAGATATTAGTGATACTGGATATATTTGTGGATTTACTTGGGATGAATTATTATTAATAGTTAAAGGTAGATTCAATACAGTGTTCTTTTCTGATTTTTCGTTTTCATTATATGTTAATAATGATGTTGGTGATGAGATTATTGATAATATTAAGAAACATAAAAAAGATGTTCTTATTATTGATAGATCTAAAATGTCAAAGAAAGATAAATAGTAGAGAATTCTCTACTTTTTTTATATAATAATAACTGGGATGTGGTAATATGCCTAAAGCTAATAAGAAAGTAAAAGAATTATTAGAAGATGCTGATGATTTTTATAAGAAGTTTAAGAATAAAGAATCATTAGAGAAATATGAAGAAGTATTAAAACTAGATGAAGATAATATTGAGGCTAATTTTAGAATAAATATATTAAATGCATATGAGACTACATATGATAATTTTAATGTGGAACAATTAGTTATAAAGTTATTAGAAATATTACCAAAATGTAATGATAAAGATGCTTATAAATATATAACTGAGACTTATTTTACGGTATGTGATCTTAAGAATTTTGTTATTGGTCTTTATAACAATAATAAGTTTTCTAAGAATGATGTAGATGATTTATTAAATAAAATAGAGAGATGTATATTAGCTTATAAAATGATATTTAATGTGGCACCTAATGATATGAAGAATGATATTAGTAAAATGATTATTGTTACTTATGATTATTTAATTAGTAAAAAGTATTATTACAGCGGATATGATAATAAAAAAGTTAAATTACTATATATAAATACGAATAAGAGTAGATATAAAAAAGAAAGAACAGAGTCTTTAGATTTATTAAAAGAAAATAATTATGAAGAGTATAAAGATTTAATGATGTATTATGCTATTAACATTAGAGATAAATGGAAAGTAGTTAATTATATTATTTTAGCTTTATCTTTAATAATAATGGGTTTTAGCTTTATATTATGTAGGAAACTAGTATGTTTAGTATTTTTAATAATCTTATATTTAATTACAATACCTATTGTATCTAGTAATTTGTTTAAGGAAAAAGTTAAGTTGGAAATAATAGTAAAAGTATTATTTTTTATACTAGGTATTATTAGTTTTATTTGGTTTATGGTACCTTTATTTGCGATTAATAAATATTATAATGGATCAGATAAGAGTACTATCTCTCTCAATGTTAAAGAGGGAGTAGAGATTATTGATAATGAGAAGCATACTTATAATTTAAATATTAAAGTATTAGATAATTATTATGAATTTAAATTAGGTAATAATAAATACAGATATAGAGATAAAGGGAATGTTTATTATTTATGTAGAGTAAAAAATGATAAATGTAGTACTTATTTTTATGATTCTAATTCTAGTAAGAATTATATTTCTAACGCAAAAGAATTTAAAAAGTATTTTCAATAAAAAAAGAAGAGATTTCTCTTCTTTGTTTTTTATTGGTGCCTCTATCCGGACTCGAACCGGAACTCTATTGCTAGAAGCAGATTTTGAGTCTGCCGCGTCTACCAATTCCGCCATAGAGGCAACTACTGAAGTTATTATATCATAACTTATATAAAATGTATTTACAAATTATTAATTATTGTGATATAAATTATTTATGCCGAAATAGCTCAATTGGTAGAGCAACTGACTTGTAATCAGTAGGTTCCGGGTTCAAGTCCTGGTTTCGGCACCATTTATAAATGTAAAATAGAAATCATAAGTTGATTTCTATTTTTTTAATTATTAAAAATATGTTATTATTATAATAGGTGAGTATGATGGAAGAGCATATTAAATATAAAATGTTATTTTCTTTATTATTTATAGCACTAGTATTTATAGTTGTTGTTGTATTTGCAGTGGCAATTAAAACTGATAGGGAGACTCCTGTAAAGGAACCAGAAGATATTAGTGTTATTGATAATAAGATATATGAGGAATATGAAAAAGGAACTAATTCTGAAGAAGTAAAAGATGAATATGTTTTAGATAATGGGGTATATTATTTAGATGATCATGCAGTTATAAAATTTACGAATAATACATCTGATAAGAAAGCTCTTAATATATTGAGTGATTTTGCAGAAGCTTATGAATATAATGAAGAAGAAGATAGCTATGAAGTTGTTTTAAAAAAGAAATATTCATATAATGATTTGATTAATTATTGTAGGTCTTTAACTAAAAGTTATTCAAGAATTATTAGTTGTGATATTGTTACAAAATAAAAGCTTTATATTAAAGTTTTTTTATTTGCTTTAGCTGTTGTTTCGTTTTTAAATATTTGATATTATATTAGTATAGTGTGATAGTAGGTGATTGTATGAAAAATAAGAAGATGATTACATCAATAGTTATAGGTATAGTAGTATTGATTATTATTGCTACTGTAGTTATTAGTATTTTATTAGCTAGAAAGGATTTAAATACTTTTTCAGTAAAAAAAGAAAATATGTATGTTTATTTTGGTAGTGAAAGGTTTGATGTTAAGGGTAATATTACTTTAAATCATGACGGAGATGTTACTGATATTAAAATTGATGGTAAGAAAACTACTCTATATGGTGAACCTCTTTATTATGCCAAAGGTAATAAGTTGATATTGCCTGTTAATTATAATTTTGTTTTTTATAAGACAGGTGTTCAAAAGAAAGTTCCATTTTTTACTAAATTAGAGAAGAAGTATGGAGATTATTATTTAAATAATAAAGATTTGAAATATAAAGCAAATAATGGATTTTTATTTGATGGTAGTGATTATTATATATTTTTAAGTAATGCTAAAGTTAGTTTTGGTGGTAAAAATATAGATATATCACCAATGAGTTTTGTTAATTATGTTTATGATACAAAAGATTTATTTATATACAATTATAAAACTGGCAAAATGAGCAGTTATCAGAATGTGAATGGAGATGTGTTAGTAAATAATAATGAATTTAAAGTTAATTTAAGTTCAGATATTATTATAATTAATAATAAGGAAAAGTTATTAATGAAGAATTTTGATTATTTAAAGAAATTGAAGTGATTTAATGAAAAAAGTTGTTGCAGTAATTACAATTTTATTAATAATAATAGGTGTTGTTTACTTTAATAGCTATAAAAATATGCGTACTTTTGATATGGACGGATATATTTTTACTTCAGATAATATTACTAAGAATTTGGTAAATGGTGATGATAAAACAACTAGAATAGATTATTCAAAAGTAAAATATTCGGACTATTTATATAAAGGAAGAGGAAAGTATTTTATTGGTGATAGAAGAAAAGTAGGAGTTAATTTAGATTATCCTGTTGTTTCTAAAGATAGTAAAACGCTATTATTATTATCAGATCAATATAAATTGATTGATACTAAATATAGAAAGACTAATTCTTATAGTAATTCTTTAATAAGTGACAATAAGCTATTTAATGAGAATGACTATGAGAGAGCCGATAATATTACTTATATTTTTATAGATTTAGGTAATAGTATTATAGTTAATTTAAGTGAAATTACTATTGAAACTACTAAGAAGCATACAATTCCTGTTAATTCCTTTATCTCTTTTTCAGAAGAGCATTTAAGATATTATTATATGGATAGTGGTAGATACTTTTATAAAGAAATTAGAGGTTTAGATAAAGATGCTACTATAGAGTTTAATAATAAAAAGATGGGGTATTTAGAATTTTTAGAGAGACTTGGTTTGTTTCTTGAAGAAGAAGAGGAAAATGTAGATGTTGAATTACCACCTGAAGTAGTACAAGAAGAAGAGCAAGAAGAAGTTAAAAATACTGAAGAAACAAAGGGTTCAGGAGATTTAGATTACGTTAAGCCAGAAATTACTTTTAGTGGTCAAAGTGCTAATATATATTCTGTTTCTGGAAAGTTAGAAATATATGATCCAACAGGAAGAATTGTAAAATATCCAACTTTTGAATTTTATAAAGGAAAGACTCTTGTTTATAGAAAGACTTTTGTTACTTCTGATAGAATTGAAGCTAAAGGATTATTCCCTAATACAGAATATGATGTAATAGGTTATTTCCATTATAAAAATAAAGAGGGAAAAGAAATAAAACGTGAATTTACTAGTTTTAAAATAGCAACTAAGGATATTTCTGGATTAGAGAATATTGATTTTAGTATTGATAAAATAGTGCCATATTCTAATTATGCTGAATTTAATGGTATGAAACTTAATAATAAGAGTACTGATGAAGTGTTAAAGGGAGTTAAGAAAGTTATTCTTAAAGTAGGCTCTAATAACTATCAATTATCAACTGGTATAGTTAGTAAATTAGTTAGACTTGAAAGTTATGATTATACAACAGGTAAATCTTTAAATAGTAATACTAAATATGACATTAAATTAGAATTTTATGATGTATCTGGTAATTTATTAAAACAAAGTAATAATAATTATAGTTTTAAAACGACTAAGAAAGCTCCTAGTGGTAATTTGTCTGTTAAGAGTAGGAGTATAGATAAAGCAACTTTATATTTTGATTTAACTAATAAAGACGATGTAAATATTACTAATATGAAATATGTTGTTTATGATAATGAAAAGAATATTGTTAAACAAGCTAGAATTAGTGATATGACTATTCAATTAGATAATTTATCTCCTAATGAAGTATATTCTGTTGCTTTAATGGGTGATTTTGATTTAGAAGATGGTAATGGAATAGTTAGGGAAAAAGTAATAATAGATGGTAAATTTACTACGGAACCATTATCGACTCTTGGTTATGTTAAATTGGATTTTTCTAACATTGTTACTGATACTAATTCAGCTAGTTTTAATGTTACTATCTCTGATGATACTAATAGTATTCTTAAGAGTTTGTTAACAGGTATGACTATTGTATTAAGAGATTCTGATGGTAATGATAGTGTTAAAACGATAGTATTAACTAGTGAACAATTAGAGAGAATGAAAAATGGTGAATTATTACCTTTTACTATTAATGGATTAGAGTCTAATCATACTTATTATTTTGAATTATCAAGTGTTGTTGCTTTAGGTAATAAGGAAAATAATATTATTACTAATTCTAATGTTGTAACTATTAAAACAATGAAATATGAAGCTGAAGTAGATGTTATTAATAAGTTTGTTACTGAAAGCGTAATTAATTTTGATGTTAGAGTAGATGATTTAGATGACGCTATACAAAGCAAAAGAGTTTTGCTTGAAGTAAGAAATAATTTGAATGTTCTTGTATTATATGAAGAAATAACACCAAATACTGATTACAAGAATATATCTTTGGAGAAATTAGCTAAAGATACTACTTATACGTTTAAGTATATTGTTGAAGAGTATAATACTGGTTATACTAACAGTACTTTTAAAACAAATTATGTTTTATATAGTGAACAGATTGTTACTACAGAAGGACTATCTGGTAAAGTTGAAGTAGATAGTTTATTAAAACAGATAACTAGTAAAAATATATTTGATATTGATAATAGTAGAAGATGGAAAACAGCTGGTAATAGAGAGCCAAGTAGTAGAAAAGTAAATAAGACTGATAATACTATTACTTTATCTGCTAAAAATGGATATAGAACTTATTCTTATTATTTACAAGAATATGCTGGTCAGAAAGTTACAGTAAGTTTTAAGATTAAATATAAAAATAAAAATTATACTAGACCAGTTTATTTGACTGATAGAGGTTCTAATAATAGTTATTCGGCAAATGATCAGATTAAGAATGTTACAGCGGATGATTATATATCATACAGTAGGACTTTGACTATTAATTCATCTAGTCCATATATAAGTTTTCATATAATCGAAGTTGATGGCGAAAATGAAACGACTGAAGTTGTAATAAAAGATTTACAGATTGAAGTAGGTACTAGTGCTACTAGTTATGTTCCATATAAAGAAAAAGATAATTATATGGGAACTTTCTTAACTACTTTAATAGATAAGAAACATGAGATAGAACAAGATGATTTCCATTATTTTTTAAGATACTATAAAGATAATGAATTGATTGATACTGTTCAATTTGATTTTAATGATACCTATAAAGTAGAAAAAGAAATGTCTAAACATGAGATTTATCCATCTAGTGATTATGTTATTAAATTGAGTATCAGAAAGAATGTCGTTGGTGTATCTTCTGATAAGAGATATTACGATTTAGCGACGCTTAATTTTACTTCTGATGATGAGATTAGAACCATTCATAATATTAATGAATTTTATGCAATGCATACATCGGGATTCTACTTGGTTTCAGAAGACTTAGATTTTAGAAATCAAACTAGAGTTATTAATTCAGATGTCAATTTTAATGGAATTGTAGATTTCCAAGGACATAAAGTATATCGTGATACATCTACTAATGGAACAACTGGTGTGTCTTCTAGATATTTAATTTATAGACTTGGTAGTAATGGAATTCTTAGAAATTTAGATGTTCATTATTATTTTGATGGTTATGAAATAAATGATTATAATGGTTTAACTTGGTCTAATTATGGAACAATAGAAAATGTTATGGTAACTTTAGAACAAGGTAACTCTAGACCTAATACAGTTATTTCATTAATTACAAGAGAAAATTATGGTATAGTTAAAAACTTTGTTGTTAATTCTAAAGATTCATTAAGTTTAGCTAGAGATGGTGCTTTGGTTGTTTACAATAACTATGGAACTATTAGTGATGGATATGTTTATGGTAAAGCTATAGATGCAAGATTTAACAATCCAAGTTTAAGTAATAAATATGTTGGTGTAATTGCTAGATATTGTGCAAACAACTCATATATAGCTAACATTTATTCTTTAGTAGATGTTGATTTGCTTGAAGGTTTATCATCAACAACATTCCAATATGAAGTTGGTAATATTACTGGTCCAATCAACAGAACAATTATTAGAAATGTTTATACAAATTCTAGTGGTAAAAATAGAAATAATTCTGTTGATGTTAATATTTATTCTGCTTCGGCGATTAATAGAAGTAATGTTTATTATGCTACAAAAGATATTTATTCAGGAGCATTCTCTAATAAGATTGCACCTAATGCCTTGAGACAAGAACAATTTCAAGAAATACTAAATGCTAATAATGCATTCGATATTAGTAGTTATGTAAAATATGGTTATTATCCACATCTTATTTGGCCAGATGTTATGCCAAATCAAGAATATATTGAATTGCCAAAAGAAAACGATGGTTTAATTGATTATTTATCAATGGAAAATAGAGTGGAGTTTGATAATGAGACAGTAGAAGCTACTTTAGTATTTGATAATATTGGATTTGACTATATCACAGGTTTAACTTTTTCAGATAATTTACATGCTGAAATATTATCTCAAGAAAATATTGATGGTAAATCAAAGGTACGTGTTAGATTTTCAAGTCCTCAAAAATATGTTACACAATATAGTCTAACAAGAATAAAACATGAGGATTCATCTGGCCGTCCTGGAACAGATGTAACTTATGGTGACAAAGAACGTGTTGTAGAAGTAGAAATGTATAGAAATATTAATAGTATGGCTGATTTTAGGACTATGCAAAACAATCTAGCACAAAACTTTAAATTACAGACGGATTTAGATTTTAGTAATTTAAATGAAAATTTAGGTACTTTTACAGGTAGATTTGATGGTAATGGTCATACAATTAGGAATATTAGACTTTCTGGTAAAGCATTTATTACCACTTTATCAACAAATGGTACTGTAAAGAATTTATTTGTTGAAAACTATACAAAAGATGGAGCTTCTACAAGAGGTGGATTTATAGCGACAGCAAATGGTAATTCTAATATTGTCAATGTACATTTGAAGCATGTATCAATCACTGATAGTGATCAAAGAATAGGTGGATTAGTAGGTTATACAGATGGTGCTTTGATATCAAATTCTTCAGTTACTGATGTTCACATTTATCAAAAGGATAAAAATAATGTTAAGTACTATGGTAGATATGGTGGATTTATTGGAGAAAATAATAATACGGTAATTCAAAACTGTTATGCACAAGATGTTAATATTGAGATATTATATGGATCTGGAACTTATGGTATTGGTGGATTTGTGGGCCGTCATAATTCTGGATATATTCAAGATAGTTATGTTCAAGGGACAATAAATACTAATCAACAAGAAGTTGGTGGTATAGCTGGATATAGTTCTGGATATATTGAGAGAGTAATCGATGTTGTTGATATATATTCTCAACAAGATTCTGTTGGAGGAATTGTTGGTTATTCAACTAACGATAACATTTACAATACGTTAGTAATAGGTGGAGTTTATACATCTAAAAACGCTATAAATCAAAACAGAACTATTGGTAACAGAATTGCGGTTAACTCTAACTATGCTTGGAATGAACAATTAGTTAATGGTTTAAATGCTAATTCCGCTAATGGTGATATTTTCTTAACATCAGAGGAGTTAAAATCAGCAACTACTTATGATTCGTTAATAAAGTTTGGTAATCAATTCTCTTTAGATAAATTATCTAATTCTAAAGGCCGAAATATTATTCCTAAATTAAAATATTTAGCGAGTGATGAATTATTACCAAATCAGAAAGATATAGAATTCTATGTAAGAGATTTTAAAGTTCGTGATATTGCGATTAGTAGATCGTTTAGTGACGCTACTATTCAGATATTTATTCAAAATCCAGATAACTATCAAGTTAAAGATTTAAAAGTCGATGGATTTAATATTGTAAGAGTTAATAAGAATATTACAGCTAATGGGGAAACGCTATATGAAATATATGGTACTCCTGATAAATATTATGATAGTTATTTAATTAGTAAAATTACTTATAATGATGGTACTCAAGATGTATCTATTAATCCTTCAGCAAAAATTGATGTTTCTTTCTACAAAGATATAGGAACATTTGAAGATTGGCAAAATATAGATGGTGATGTTTATGAAAACTATCGTCTAGTTGCTGATATCGATTTTGCTGGAAAAACAAATGTTAAAACGCGTGTTAGTTTTAATAGGTTAGAAGGAACTGATGAAGGACATACATTAAAGAATATTACAATAAATGCTTCAGCTCCAAATGTTGGTTTAATAGATACTGTTGCGGCTAATATTACTAATGTTAATTTTGAAAATATTACTATTAATAGTACTTATAATACACCGTATACTGGAATTATAAGATTCTTAAATGGAACGATGACAGATGTCAACTTTAGTGATATTAATATTACATCTAAAGGAAGTTATACTGGAATAGTTGCATATAATCAGTCACCTGATATTAAGAGAGTTAATATTGATACGGTAACAATGACAGGTGTTGATTATATTGGTGGTTTTGCAGCTTATAGTAGAACCTTCGATATTGCTTATTTATCAGGAACTAATATTAATTTAACAGGTACTTCACAAAGAGTGGGTGGCTTGATTGGATCAATTGATACTGTTAATACAACATATGTTACGATGTTTAATTTAACTGTTGATGGAGTTACAGTTAAGGGTGGTAACTATGTTGGTGGTATCTTTGGTTATGGTAGTGGTAGTTATATGCGAGCGCATGATGTTCATGCCACCGGAGCTAGTTATGTAGGTGGATTTGCTGGTAACGGCTATGTTACTTATTCTAATTATGGTTATATATCTGATTCTGAGGTTACGGGAAGTGGAGATAACATAGGTGGAGGATTTGGATATAGTTATGATTTAAGATATTTCTATGTCGATAATGTAAAGGTAACCGCAACTCGTCCTAACGCTAACAATTATGTTGGTGGTTTATCAGGAAGAAGTTCATATACAAGATATTATTCTGGTGTTAAAAACTCAACTATTGTTAATGCAGGTGACCAAACTGGAGGACTAACTGGTAGATTAGAAAACGCTGGTATTCAACGTTGTTATGTATATAATACAACTGTTACAGGTGCTAAATATGTTGGTGGTTTAGTAGGATATCACTCTAGTACTAGTAGTTCAGTATATTACAGTATTAGTAATGCAACTGTTAAGGCAACTGTTGATTATGCTGGTGGAATAATTGGTTATTTGGATAATATTAATACCACATCAGCTACAAATAAAATATATTTATATCAAAATATCGTAGCCAATAGTGATATAACTTCGGCTGGAGAAAGAGCTAGTTCTATGGCGCCTAATAGTAATAAACTTCCATATGATGGACATTTCTATAAAAACTTTATAGTAGCAAATGTTCATTCAGCATCAAATGATAAATCACGTTTCTTTGTAGGTAATAGTAATGATAATACTTATTCAGCATATGAAAATACGGCTGGTTTACGAGAGATTAGAGTTTATGAAAACTCAACATTTAATGGTGAAAGTATTAAGAACTATACATATCCATCAAATGTTACAAAATATAGTTATAATAATTTAAAAGTACAAGCTACTTATAAAGAAATATTAGAATCATATTTTAACTATACAACTTTAGCTAATGGAGAGTTCCCATTCTTAACTTATGAGTGGAATGATATTGGATATCAACATTTCATGTTACCTGAGGAACCAGTTAATATGGGTAATTCTGGATCAATTGGAAGAGTGGTTGGTAGTATTCCTAGTTATCCTTTAGTTAATGTTTATGCAAGTGATGTTGATAAGATTAATGTGGAATTTGATAAAGTAATGAATGGTATAAAGTTTAAGATTAATGGTACTGAATATTTATTAGATAGATTAACTTATACTTTCTATTATGACTTTACTAAAGATTTTGATATAGAAATTAGTGATGGTATTAATATTACAAAACTTAATTATAAAGCAGATGATTTAATACAAACTTCTTCTGTTATTGATAATAATTATTATTATATTGAGAACGGTAAAATTAAGAGTAATGATGATGTATCGATAAAAGAAATGAAGAATGATAATTTCCAATATCGTGTTCTTAAACTTGCGAAAAACAATAATAATAGTCATAAACCTATAAATATATATGAAGATAAAATACTGTTAGAAAATCATAATATTTATAGTATTCCTGAGAAGAAGGTTATTGAGAATTCTATTAAAAACTTTGAGTTATATAGTTCTACTCCGATATATAGTTTCCAATATGGAGATAGTACAATAGATACTTATTATAATTATTCAATAATCGATGGTAATTATATTTCTAAACAAGTATTTGTAAAAGAAGGAAATATTGAAACAATTGATTCTTCTTTAGATGCTGTTAAAGATAGCGTATTAATTGATAAGTATAATGGTAATAATCATTTAATATATTTAGGTACAGATGGTAAATTACATAGTTTAAAAGATAATATTAGTATTCCAAGGAGCTTTGTTAATAAAAATATTAAGGCTATATCTACGGATATTTATAATAATAGTGATATTATATTTGTTTCATATGAGAATGGTGACTATGTAGTATTTAATTATCGTAATGGAAAAATAATAGAACAATCTATGAAGAATACTAGTTCAAATGTTTTGTCATATTTTGGAACACATTTTACTAACGATAGAGTAGCTAATAATAGATATAATGATTATAAAGAATCTTTGGACTTAATTAATAAGTTGAAAAAGAAGAGTACTGATAAAGTATTGAATAATGATGAATCAAATGAAAAAGCAAGTTTATTAGAAGATACGTATATAAGTACTTACAATTCTGCTACTAATAAGTATGAAGTGTTTAAAATTAATAGTGCTAATGATTCTAATAATGCTGTATTATCAACACAATTAAGTAGTAATTCTACATCTAATATGATTGATAATAATGTTATATTATATAATTATTATATTGGTACAGAAAAGAGAAATCAGACAATTTTATTAAGTGTTTTAGGTATAGTTGTTATATTATTTTTGGGTATAGCAACTGGTGTAATTATGCTTAGATTTAATATTGGAAGGCATTTTAATTAAAATGCCTTTTTTTGCTGTTTTTTTTTGGAAAAAATGTTATAATTATTGTATAGTCTGGGAGAGTAGATATTATGTTTAAGAAAGCGTTATTGATAATAGTACCAATCATAATTGTTATTGGTTTAATTTTTGGTTATGGAATTATTTCTTATAACTCAAAATATACAGTTTTTCAAGCTGATGGTCATATTATTGCTAAAAATAGTAAGGCCACTACAGAGAAGATGTTTTTTGATGACTCTACTAAGTATAAAACTGTAGGTGATGAAGTCTATATTGAATCAAAAGACAATAAAACTACTGTTATTCCTACAGAGACTTTTATTCATTATAACGATGGCTCTATTTCTACTTTCGCTAAGAGTGTAGTTTTAGATTTAAATGAAATGAATAAAGAAAATTATAAATACTATAATGTTTTCTCTGAAACTATATTTGTAAAAGATGGTTCTAATTATAGCGTTAATTATTTAGATAAAAAGTTGATTTTTAATAACTTTTTATTAAAAATTAATGATCAGAAGTTTATGATTGTTGGATCTTCATTAAAACTAAAAATTGGTGGAGTAGAGAAGACTTTCGATAATAATTATTTAGAGATTACTTATTTGGAAGGAAATCTTATTAAAGTTGAGAATCAAGGAGTTACTTATCAAAGTGTTGGTGATGATATTTCAGTAGAGATAGGTGATAAAGTAGTCGTTGATTTCGCTGGTAAAAATGTTTACAAAGATAATGATAGAAAATTATCTTTAAGTGAAATTACTGTTAATAGTGATGATAATATTCAAATAAATGCTGAAGATAATAAGTCTATTACTGGAGAGCCAACTAATCCTGAAACAAAAGGCAATAATGGTTCTAATGGTAGTAACGGAAATAAGAAGGGGACTAAAAAATATACTAAAGAAGAATTACCTTCTATGAGTTCTGGTGTTATAGATACTGATAGTGATGTTGAAGAAGTAATTGAGACAAATGCAAGAATTAAAGATGCTGAATTTAAAATTATTAATTTTGATGTTACTGCTAACAGGATTAGAGCTGAAGTACAAATTGTAGATACTGATAGTGTTTTACAAGGAGATATTAATATAAAAATTATTGAATCAAGTACTAATAAGGTTGTTTATGAAACTACTGATGATACTGGTTCTAGTATTATTAGTATTGAAAATGATGTTTTGATTCCTGAAACAAATTATATTTTAGCAATTAATTCTGATTATAGAAAAAATGATGTTATTTATAACAAGGACTTTATTCAAAAGACATTTGTTACTGATGCAGTTGGTGTTAGTTTAGAAAAATATTTTGTTTCTACTAGAGAATTAGAAGTTGTTTTGAAAAAGAGTTCTTATTCAGATGTAGCTAGTGTTAATGTAAATTTGGAAGATAACGCTGGTAATACATTAAAAACAGTTAATGTTGTTTTAGATCGAGAAGAAAATATTGTTTCTTTCGATGAATTAAAGAATGATACTAATTATAAAGTAAGAGTATATGACTTTGTTTATAATGATTCTATTATTTCTGATAATTTTACAATTCTAAAGTCATTTGAAACATTAAAGAAAAAACCGGTTATTGGAGATCTTTCTTTCACAATTGATAAAAAAGAAGGAAAGTTCAATATGCAAATGAACAATGTTATAGATTCAGATGGCGGAATTATTAGTTATAAATATGAAGTATATGATTCTAGAACTGTTTCAGAAGAAGGGGCTTTACCAATTACAGTTATTGAAAAGAATAATAATGCATCTGCTTCAGTAAAAGTAGATGGTAAAAATCTTGTACGCGGTGTTCCATATGTATTTAGAGTAGTTGTTACTTTTAATGATAATGAAAAAGAATATGATTATGTTACTGAATTCAATGAAGAAGTAATGAAATTAGATGGAGTTGTTTTCCCAACTGTAAAGTTTAATAAAGGTACAGTTACTTTTGAAAGAATAGCTGGTGAAATTGAAATAATTGATGAAGGAAATGCTATTGATATTAATGGTGGTTCAATTATTACTATTTCTTATACTGATTCTGTTGGTAATACTAATACATTTACTTCTAGTGGTACTTTAAAAATACCTTTTGATATTAATAACTTAAGAAGTAATGAAACATATTCATTTGCTGTTACAGCGCCTATTGATTTACAAGATGATAATCCAGTTGTAGATAATTGTTACATAGGTAGTGTTACTATTAAGACTGAGGATCCTAATCCTTTCAAGATGTCATTTAATGGTATTGAAGATCCTTCATATGCATTTGCAATTGATGCACAAATTACTAGAGGTAATTCAGGTAATACAGAGTTAGAAGCAAATACTTTAACTGGATTTAATGTTAAGTTATATAGTGGTCGTAATACTACAGGAACACTTGTAAAAACTGTTAAATTAGTTGATAAAGATCTTGAACCATATTCTAGTGAATTACGTACACTATATTATGATAGACAATTTAGATTGGATCCAGCATTCTTTGATATGAGAAATAGTGACTTTAAGAGTGAATATTATACTATTGAAGTTACTAATGCTTATGATTATACAAAGTTTATGAATTCATTACCTATAGAAAATAATGTTATTACAGTAAAGATAGAAAATGCTTTACCTGATATGCCTGCTGATCCAGAAGATGCTGTAGAAGTGTTAGCTATTAGAAATGCTGATATGGCTCTTGAACAACAAAGAGAAGATTTGAATGATAGTACAGTAGTTGGATATAAATTTAGAGCTATTTACAATAATGAAGCTAAGTATGCACAAAAGATAACATACAAGATTCATGATAGTGATGGTACAGTTATTGATACTATAACTTATAATGTACCAAATACTGGAGTTATTGATTATAGCGAAGTATATATTGGAGATGGTATTGCATCTAACAGTAGTGACGGATCTTTGAGACGTGGACAACCATTCTATATTACTTATGAAATAGATTTGGATACTAACTATGATGGCAATAAAGATATTACTTATCCGTTATCTGGTGTATTAAAGAGTGTAATGATTGCACCTAAAAGACAAAAACCTAGTATCTTGTTATATCCATCTAGTGCTGATGGTACTGGTTATACATGGAAATATATTTATAAAGATGTTGACCATGCTTTATCTGGATCTAAACTTACAGCTTATTTAGATGGTTCTAGTATTGGAGATAAAGAATTAACTTTAACTGATACATATAAAACTATTAAATATGATATTAACAAAGCAGGTTTATTCTCTATAATTGCTAACTACAATTTATTAAATACTAGTGCTTTAGAGCAAAATAAACTTACTTCTCAATATTATGAGGGAATTAATACATTGAACTTTGGTAAAGTTGCTATTTATCCTGAAAGAAACAGAGTAATATTTAGCTTTTTAGATTATGATAATAAGATAGATTTATTTAAAAGAATTAGTAATATAAAAATTGATTTTGTTACTCCTAATAAAACTATTACAGTTGATGGATTAACTACTAAAAGTGGTAACCTTACAATCAATTATTCAGAATTGTCAGAATTAATGGGTAAAACAATTACTCCTGTAATTACAGCTTATTATGATTCTGGTGCATATGGTTTTGATACTTCAGGAGATTATTTTGCACTACAACAAATTAGAAGTACAAATAGTGATCCATATTATTATTACTATTTTGCTGATAATAAAGTAAATACTGCTGATTCAGCTGGATTAAGTTTTATTAAGCATACATTTGATCCAACTCGAAAAAAATTAACTATTAATGATAAGATATTTAATTATTCTAATACTTATGATGTTACTAATACGGCTTATGGAATTAATTTTATGGGATCTTATATTTCTCCTAAAAAGTTAGTTACAACTAATTTTGCAGTACAAGGAGATGAAAGTTTCTCATTTGATAAGATTATTCCAGGTGTTAGTATTCTAGATGAAAACAATTTAACTTCTATTGAGGCTTTAATAAACTCTGTAAGCTTTAAAATAGTAGCGTTTGGTGTAGAAAATCAACTACAAGATGATAAGGTATATGTAGAGTTATACAAGGTATTAGATGAATCTGCTTCAGATGTTACATTAGTAGATACTTATAATTATTCATTATCTCAATTAAATAGTAAGCTTACTATTAATAATTTGTTACCACAACAAGATTATTATTTAAAGATATTTGCTTATGTTAAAAAAGATAATAATACATATGAAAAAACATATTTATATGATGTTAATCAACAAAGAGATGGAGTTAATTATTACTTTAAAACTATAGGTAGTGTTGGTATATCTAATATTACAATAAAATATAGTCCAGCATCATATGCTAATAGAAGAATTAATGTTTCTTATGATTTGTCTCAGACTATTGGATTCTCATATATTAAATATAGAGTTTACAGAGTAATTGATGAAAATGAGAAAATATTATTAGATAAGGTAGTTACTTCTAATGATCAAGTATTTAAAAATAGAATGAGTCATTATATTAAGATACCAAATGATTCTGGATTTGTTACTGGTGGAAAATATTTGATTGAGATACAACCAGTTTTAGAAACTACTATTGATGGTGAACAAGTTGATTATGAATTAGATAGTTATTCTAAAGAGTTTAGTTTTAATACTTTATATAGACCATATTTCTATATATCTGCTAAACCTAGTGGTGGTGGAATTAAATATATTGTAAATGTTAGAGATTATCATAAAGCTATTGTAGATGGTCAATTTAGGATACAAATATTAGAAGATACTGTTGATGTTACACCATCTGCATATGTGGATAGAGAATATTCTATTAACAATTATAATCAAGAGTTTATTTTACCAACAGCTAGATCTGAAGCTAAATATACATTTAATATATTGTATAATGCTGATTTTAGTAATAATGTAAATACTATTAGTAGTTATATATATTCATATTTAACTAGAGTTAAGATTGGTAATGAAGTTGAATTGGGTACTATATATGCAGATACTGATATGAGTGATAATACAAAGATTAATTTAAGATTCTTTGATAGTAATCGTTTGACTGATATTAAGAAGATTCGTTATTCTATTTATGATTCTAATGATTTCTCAATTGATAATCAGGCTGTATTTACTCCAAGATTAGTTACTAATCCTACAACATATTATGAATTCCAATTACCGGATATTATTTCAATAGATGGTGTTTATTATATTTCTATGCAGTTCTTAGATAGCAATGGAAATATTCTTGCTGAAGACACAGTTGAATATAGATTATTATAGAAAGGAGAGTTACTTATGAAAAATAAGTTTCATGTTAACAATGCTAAAATGTTTATTGTTTTTGCTGTTATTATTGCTATTATTGTAGCTTTGTTTATATTCTTTATTATGAGATTTAATAGTTTAGATAATAATAAGTATCCTATAAAAATAGGTAGCTCTTTCTATAATGATGATTACAATTATTTAAAAGTTGAAAAAGAGTCATATTTGGCTCAAAGATTTGATGGCAATTATTATTGGTACCAAAAAGAGAACAATAAAACTAAAAAAGAAAAAATAGGAGCTAATCCAGTTATTTATAATAAAAATGATTATAAAGTATATCTTTTTGGTACTGCTTATCAAGTCAAATCAAGTAGTGAGATTGAGACTGTGACAGGTGTTACTGAAATTGTTAAATCATCTCCAACTAAGTTTTTCAAATTAAGAGATCGTAAATATTTAATGGTAGATAGTAATTTGAAAACTAATGATAAGTCTGTTAAGACAAGTGGTTATTTAATAATTGAACTTGATAAACAAGGAAATGCTACTTTTGCAAATAATGAACTTAATATAAAGACAATTAAACCACTTATTTTAAAGGGAACTACAATGAGTTTTGATATTGCGAATGAAAAATTAATTTATGGTAAAAAAGAGATTAATTTGAAAAATATTATTGGTAGTACTAATAATTATAAAGAGACAAAGAAAGAAAAAGGTGGTACTATTACTTCTTTAAGTGGAGATACTAATAGTGGATCTGATGATGAAGGTTATTACGATGAATATGTAAAAGATGTTATATATAGTGTTAATAACTTAACTAAGTCAGTTACTGATGTAAATGATAAAGCTAATACTAGTGTTAAAAAAGGTGAAATTTATTATGATTTTAGTAAATACGTTGCTTTAAAGAGTGTTACTTCATCAATTACAACAATTACTGTAAATTATACTGTTGTTGATTCTAATAACGAATATCAAGCTTTGTTTGTTATATTAGATGATAATAATGGTAGTTCTAATAAATATTTCTTGAATAAGAATGAAAACAGTTATGTTTTAAGAAATTTAGCTATTGATCATAACTATACTTTATCTTTTGGATATAAGTTAGTAGGTGAAAATGATGAGCACATTGATGATGTTGTTAATGTTAAGACTAAATCACCATCTTGTTCTTTATCTGTAGTTAAGGTTTCTGGAAGAGTAATAACTTATAATGTTAAGATTAGTCCAGAATATAAATTTGATTCTGGTATAGTTCATTTATATGTAGATGGGGCAAGTGCTAATTCACAAAATGTAAATATGAATAGTGCCGCTGCATCTAGTGGTTTTACTGGTACATTATCTTTTAACAATTTAGGAAATATTAATACGTTGAAGTTAGAAAATCTAGTTTACAATGGAAATAGTGTATTCTTTGATTGTAGTTATAGATTTGTTAATTAATATAAGGAGGTAATTTAATGGAAACTGTTTATGCAGCAACATTATATGCAATAGGTATAATGTTAGGTTTGGCTTTTTTAGGTCTTGGAATAGGTATTGGAATACTGTCATCTCGTGTAGCAGAGGCTGTTGGAAGAAATCCAGAAGCAAAGAGTGTTGTAGTTAATTCAGTTATGACAGTATTGATTGTAACATCTATATTCTTACTATTCTTATTCCTATTTGTCTTCTTCTTATTATTCTTTAATCCATTAGTTCCATAATATGACATTTACTTTAGTAATGGTATTAATTACTCTTGTTTTAATGATAGTAGTTATGTTCTTTTTCTTAAAAAAAGAAGTTAATGATATCAATAAAAAGAGTAAAGTGTATTTTTTACATAAAGCACAGGAATATACTGATAGTATTAAACATGATGAAAATAATGATGATAATTCAAAAATAAAGAATAATAAAAAAATAGGGGATAATGAGAATAATAAACCTTCAGTTATTTATGTAGATAAAAAAGCAAATTATGAAATAAAAGATTTATTTAAAATGTTGAGAGTAATTGATAGTAAATTCTCTTATGATAATGTTCGTTTGATAAAATATTTTATTGAATACTATGTAACTGAAGATGAAGAGAAAAATAATAGATATAATTGTCTTCAAAAAATGAAAAATTATATTGATAATGTAGGGATTTATAATATAATTGTTAATGATGATAGTAAGTTTTTGGATAAGATATTAAAAGACTTAAGATTATTCAATGAAGATATATTTATGGAGTTTTATTCTGGTAAGGATATCTTTGATATAGAAGAGTTTTGTAATTTTTTAGATTATGAAATTGGTAAGTGTGATCCTACTATATATGTTTTTGTAGGTAATAAAAAACAAAATTATGATAAAATTAATGATAATATAAAAACTATTTATTCTGATGATATTTATAGAGGAATAAAGATTGTGTATTTGAATAAATTATATGATTACAGTTTAAGTTAAAATAATAATATAGAAAGGGGTTTCTATTATGGATGAAAAGACTAAGGAGAATAGTCCTAAGCAAGATGTTACTTCTACGGATAATATGAGTACCAATGAGCAATATGTTAGTAAAATAGTTGACGATAAAGTTGCTACTATAAAAAGAATGAAAAACATATATGGCGTTGGTAAAATTGTTTCTATAAAAGATTTTATTATAGAAGTTGTAGGTCTTGAGTCTGTTAGTTTTAATGAAGTAGTTAAAATTGATAACAAAGGTTTAGGTTATGTTATTCAAATGAAACCTAATAGAGTTAATATAGCTATTTTAAAGCAAACAGAAAAAATCCGTGTAGGTGATAGTGTTTATCAAACTAATGAGTTGCTCGAAGGAGAATTTTCTTACGAGTCTTTTGGTCGTGTAATAGATATGTTTGGTAATGATAGGTTAACTAATGAAAAGTTTTCAGAAACTGTTAAAATACCAATTGAAGAAGAAAATGTTCCTATCATGGATAGAACTAGTGTTAGTAGACCTTTAGAAACAGGAATTGCTGGTATTGACTTAATATATCCTATTGGTAAAGGGCAAAGACAATTAATAATTGGTGATAAAAAGACTGGAAAAACGCAAATATGTTTGGATACAATTGCTAATCAACAAAATAAGAATATGGTATGTATTTATGTAGCAATTGGAAAAACAAAGCGTGAAGTTAAAGAGATATATTATGATTTAATTAGAAGGAATGCTGTAGGATATTCAATGATAATTGCAGCTTTCTATGATGATTTGCCTTCTATATTGACACTTACACCATATTTTGCTTTAGGAGTAGCAAGTCTATATATGAAGAGTGGATATGATGTATTGGTAGTTTTAGATGATCTAAAAAAACATGCTGATGCATATCGTCAGATTAGTTTAATATCTGGCAAAGCTCCAGGAAGAGATGCTTATCCTGCTGATATTTTCTATTTTCATTCAAGGTTACTAGAAAAAGGTTGTCAGTATAAAGATGGAGGAAGTATTACTATTCTTCCCGTAATGGAAACAAAGAGTGGAGATATTACAGATTATATTTCTACTAATATTATTTCTATTACAGATGGACAAATTGTTTTATCACGTGATGCATTTGTACGTGGTGAAAAACCAGCTATTAATTATGGTTTATCAGTTTCTCGTTTGGGTGGATCAGTTCAAACTAAAGAATTAAGAGAACTTGGTGCTAATATTAGACAGACTTTATTATCATATTTGGAAACTCGTGATGTTTACGAATTGGCTAATGAAGATGATATGAGTCAAGAGTTAAGAGATAAGTTATTTAAAGGTAAGAAAATACTTGATGCTTTACAACAATATAAGTATTCTCCGTTAACTCCTGAACAAGTTATAACTAAATTCTCTAGTTTAAATAAAGTAGTAGAGGAAGTTAATACACAAGTTGTTCAACAACCAGAACAAGTAGCGGTTGCTGCTAGTACACAAGTTGCTCCACAACCACAACAAGCACCTGTACAAGAAGTTAGTGAGGTACTTACTGATGTTGATACTTCTCTTGTAACTGACAATAATCAGGGAATCTAGGTGGAATTATGGCTAATATTAAGAATATTGTTAAAGTTATGAATTTCCATTCTTTAGTAAGAGTTGATAAAGCAAAAAGAGAAGCTAATAAATATATTGGTGTAGAAGATGAATTGTGTAAACTTTTATATCAAATTACAAATAATACTAATTTAAAATTAGATAAAAAAATCTTATTACAAAATGAAGAAGGAATTACATTAGATATATATATGGGTAATGACTTAGGTTTTTGTGGAGATTTTAATTATAAATTACAAAGAAAAATAAAAGAAAACAAAGATAGTTATAAAATTGTAATAGGTAAAAAGATTAGTAATATTCAAGATGATAAGATTTTATTAAAAATTGAAAAGAGAGATTTTGCTGATGAGTATTACAAAATAGATAATTTAATAAAAGAATATATTTATGGTAAAAAAATTAATGAAATAAATGTTTATTATAATAGATATTACAATGTCAATGATATTAGATTTGAAAAAAGAAGAATGTTTCCAATTGAGTTGGGAACTTATGATGATATTGATTTAAATGCTGATTTTGTTATTGAAACTGATATTAATGAATTAATCAGTAATATAATATCTCGTACTATTTCTTATCAAATTAAGATTTTTGAGAGTAATTCTTTTGCTAGTGAAAATGTAATGAGAGAAAGAATTACTAGTGAATCTTTAGATAAGTTAGAGAAAATAGAACAAGAGCAAGTAATTGCTGAATTAAAAGAAAAGAAATCAGAAAGTTTTAAAAAACAAATAAATAATTATAAAAATTCTATGAGGTGAGGAGTATGGCTAATAAAATTATTGCTATTTCAGATATTAATGTCCAAATTTTCTCTGAGTTATCACAAGAGTTGGAAATTGGCGATATTTTGATGGCAAAAGATGGTAATAAGAGTTATAAATTTGAAGTAGTTGAAATAAATAATAATATTATTATGGCTATTCCATTAACTTCTGTTATCGGATTAAAAAGAAATTTAGAGGTTGTGAAAGTAAGTGATGGGTTAACTATTGAATATTCTGATAGTATTTTAGGTAGAGTATTCAATTCTTATGGTGATACGATTGATTCTAATACTTTAGAGAGTAATACTGTTAGAAGTATTTATAGTAATAATAATACATTAGATAGAATCCAAGTAGATTATGCTATTCTTCCTACTGGAATTAAAGCACTTGACTTCTTTTCTCCAATTTCTAAAGGTTTTAAGATGGGATTATTAGGTGGTGCAGGAGTAGGAAAAACAGTTGTCATTAAAGAGTTAATTAATAATCTTTATAAGTCACATAATTCTAATGCTGTATTTGTTGGAGTTGGAGAACGTTCACGTGAAGGTAAAGAATTATATGATGAAATGGTTGAAGCAAACTTATTGGATAAGATATCTGTAGTGTTTGGACAAATGGGTGAAAATCCTGTTTCTAGAAGTAAAGCTATATATTCAGGCCTTACTTTATCTGAATATTTAAGAGATGCTAAAAAACAAGATGTATTATTGTTTATTGATAATATATATCGTTTTGTTCAAGCTAAAAGTGAAATTTCTTCAGAATTAAAGAGAGTACCAGTTGAAAATGGATATCCAACTACTATGGCTTCTGATGTTAGTGAAGTAGAAGAGAGAATAAATTCTGTCAAGGAAGGATCTCTTACTTCTTTCCAAGCTATTTATGTTCCAGCTGATGATTTGAATGATGAAGCTGTTCAAACTATATCTGGTCATTTGGATGGACAAATTGTACTAGATAGAAAAGTTGCTGAAAAAGGTATATATCCGGCTATTAATATATTTAAAACTAGCTCTAAGATGATAGATATTGATTATATTGGGCAAAAACATTATGATTTAGTCCAAAAAGCATTATTCTATTTATCTAGATATGAGGAACTAGAAGAAATAATTGCTGTATTAGGTATTGATGAATTAAGTGTTGAAGATAAATTAATATTCTATCGTTCTAGAAAGTTGAGAAATTATTTTACACAACCTATGTTTGTTGCTGAAAACTATACAAATATTGCTGGAAAATTCGTTCTTTTAGATGATGTATTGAATGATGTAGAAGGAATTTTAAATGGAAAATATGATAATGTTGATGAATCAAGATTTTTATATATTGGTTCAATAAAGGAATTAGGAATATGATAGTTAAAATGTATACATTAAAGAATGGATTAGAAATATTTAATGATGTAGTGGCGATAAGAATTAAGAATAAAGATTATAATTTATTAATACTAAAAGATTATATTTCCCTATTAGGAGAAATACATGGTTATTTTGAAATAGAATTTGAAAATGAAGTAAAAAAATATGAAAACTTAAATGCTTGTTTTATGAATAATAATAATGTTTTCAGTATTATTATAGATGGAGAGTATAATGGTTGATCATTTCTTTGATTTTCGATTATTATTACCTTATATTTATTGCTTTCCTATCTATATATTTATTTTATTAGTATTCTTTTTTATAGGTAAGAGGAGAATAAATGATAAGGCTATTTCTTTTTATGGTTTCTTTATGGGATTAAATAATAAAGATATTTTTTCTATTTCTTTATTATTTTTATATTATTATTTAGTAGTAATATCTATTTTTATTAATTCATTTTCTTTATTTAATGTTATATTATTATTTGCACCAATATTATTATTTAATATAATTAATTTCTATTTTATAAAGCTTTTTATTGATATATTTAATACAAGTGTTATTTATTTGTTATTATATTCAAAGAGTATTTTTTATAATTATATTGTAGAAGTTGGTACATATTGGTATGTATTACTATTATATGGTTTATTATGTGTATTTATATTTCTTTATGTTACATATGTATTCTTTAAGAGATTTTTTGCGATAATATCATCTAATAAATACGTAAAAGATAAGGTGGATTGATTATGAAAAAATATATTAAATTAATCGCTATTATTATGATTTGTGTAGTATGTTCTGGATGTGTAAAGTTTGATGGTAGCGCTACTATTAATTCTTTTAAAAAGATGAGTTTTCATATTGATTATGGATTATTAAAAGAGCTTAATGAATATAATGCTTTATCTGATGATGAGATAAATGTTATGAAAGATTATGGTTGTAACATCAGTAAATATAATAATAAAGATTATAAAGGTTATTCAATTGATTATGTAATAAAAAATATTGATAATGTTAGTGACAAAGATGAAGTTGAGTTTTCTCTTACAAGTTTAAAAAAAGAAAAACCTAGTAAGGTTTTTAAAGTAGATAAGTCTTTTTTTACTAATAAGTATGTGGCTACTTTTATTTTTGATTCTACGGATATTACTCCACAATATGTAAATGATGATAATGTTGATACTATTAAGTATTTATGTGATGATGGTAAAGCCATTGAAGTAAAGAAAAATGATCCAATGACTCGTTCTGATTGTCATAGAGTTTCAAATATTGAATTAAATAATGCAATTAGTAGTGAACCTTTGTCAAGTGAGGAATTAGAAAAGAAGTATAATGCTAAAAATGATTTGAAGTTTACTATTAATTTAAATAGTAGTGCTTTAAAGAATAATGCTGATAAGGTAAGTAATAATGGAAAAAAATTAGTATGGAAATTAAATAGTAATGGGATTACAAAGATTAATTTTGAATTTAAAGAGATTAATTATCTTAATTGTTTAAGTGTTATTATAATATTATTAATTCCTATAGTATTAATAATAGTACTGATAAAATATAAGAAAAAATTACAATAAAAAAGCAGAAGAGTACTTCTGTTTTTATTGTTTATTAGGTATTAGTTGGATAAAGTTTGGTATAAGGATTCATTATTTGAAAAAGTTTATATAAAAGTTAAAAGGTAATTGCCAACTAGTAACCCACAAACGTTACAAATTATATCATAATATGATAAGAATGTCAATTGACATTTAATGTTTTCTTAGTATATAAAGAAAATTATCTTTTTTTTTTATATATATTGCAAAAAAAAAATAATCGATATAATTAAATAGACATAGTAGGAAAGGTGGCTTAGTGAAGACAATTGTAAAGGCAAGTGGTGAGTAATGTGAAAAATGAAGTAGAAGTTAGTGCAAACAAGATTTACAAACGTAAGCTTTTTGCAAGAATAGTTAAAATAGTATTTCTGTTGTTACTTATTTTAATTTCTATTTTGTATTTGTTTTTATATATTGTATATGATGGTGGAAGATTTACTGTTACTTTAGATAAGCAAATGCAAAGTCAAAAGAATGTCTTTTTATCTGAAACTGGTAAGATAGGTGAGAGAACTAGAAAACTTACTGCAGAAACAATAGACTATATGGATAATATAGATAAGAAGTGGATAATTAAAGGCATTGATACTGAGGCAGATGGTTCACACAATCATGACAACTATATTGCTTATTCATTCTATGTAGTTAACTCTGGTAAAGAAGAAGTTAATTATTGGTATGAGATTGATCTTGATGATACAGTCAGGAATGTAGATGAAGCAATTAGAGTTATGGTTTTCCGAAATGGTAAAGAAACAACTTATGCGAAAAAGAGTAGAGTAACAGGTAAAGCGGAACCAGGAACTAAGAAATTTTATTCTAAATCTATTATGGTTTTAGAGCAAAGGAAAAAATTTAAGCCTAAATCTAAAGATCATTTTACAATCGTAATATGGATTGAAGGTAATGATCCTGAATGTAAGAATGATTTAATCGGTGGAGAAATCAAGATGCATATGGACTTTACCGAAGAACATGTCTATAAGAAGAAAAAATAATGAGGAGTGATTTTATGAGTAATAATCGTAGAGAAAAGAAAAAGAAAAAGAAGATTTTACTTGGGTTATTTATGATCCTATTTGTAGGAATTGTTTTAACTGCAAGTACTTATGCATGGTTTACTGCAAACCAAACTGTTACTGTACAACAAATTGATATCAATGTTGCTGCTGCTAACGGTTTACAATTATCAGTTGATGGATCTAACTGGAAACCTTATATTGCTAAAGATGAAATATTAGGTGCTAATAGTACATATCCTGCTGCTATTAACCAAGTTCCTGATACTATGGTGCCAGTATCTACTGTAGGTGCTACAGATAATAGTACTGGATTTATGAATATGTATTTAGGTACAGTTGTTGCTGGAAATAGTGGTACAAATATTTTAACTGCTACTAAGACAACAGAAACTGTTACTACAAGTACATCTGGAGATTTCGTAGCATTTGATTTATTCTTCAAAGTTACTGAAGGAAATGATATTTACTTAACTAATAATTCTTCAGTTAGTGCTATTAGTTCTTCTAAAGGTATTGAAAACTCTGCACGTGTTGCATTTATCTTAGAGGGAACAAGTGGAGCTGAATCAACTTTAAGTACTATTCAAGCTATGAAGAGTCCACAAACTCCAATTATTTGGGAACCAAATAACAATGCGCATACTGCAAATGCAATTGCACACGCAAGAGATGTTTATGGAGAGGCTCTTACATCAACTCAAGTTGTTGGTAGTTATTATGGTGTAAAAGGTCCAATTGATTCTACAAATAATGTTGGTTTAGCAAGTCGTGATGCAACATACTTTAGTGTTGTTACACCTGCTATTAAGACTGGTACTTCTGGAATTCCAACAAGTGCTTATGCACAAGCATTCCATTTAGATGCAGGAGTTACAAAAGTTAGAATTTATATGTGGATTGAAGGTCAAGATTACGACTGCGAAGATGCAGCATCTGGTAGTGATTTAAGTTATAATCTACAATTCAGTATTTTAGATAAAGCTTAATTTGTGATATGATTAAAGCCTTCTAATTTGAGAAGGCTTTTTATTCTAGAGGAGGTTTATATATGATTGATATAAGTAATGATGATATTGTCAAATTGTATGAAGAAATTATTAATCATTTGAAATATCTACAAAGTAGTATTTTAATAGAGGAAGAATCGAGCGATAACAGTGAGTGATATACTAAAAGATAAAATTCTAAGTGAAATAGATATAGATAAAGATCATATAGAAAGATTCCCTCTAGAAACCGATGAAGGTACAAAAGTAATTAAAGAAAAATATCATAAAAAAGCGATTGAAGATAGAAATAATTATGTAAACAGACAAATAATAATATTTAAAGATTATGCTAATCAAATATATAATGAAATGCAAAGAAGATTTAATAATTTAATGCCAAGAGAAAAAGGTATTGAGTTTAGACAAACTAAAGATAGATTAAATGAATTAGAAAAATTGTTGATACTTACAAGTGAGTATTTAGATAGTGAGTATTCAATGGGATTTTCTACAATTTTATCTAAGTTAAAAGATGGTATATCACTTGATTTACTTAATAATTACTTAGATGAATTTTTCAATATTATGCGTTCTGCTAATATTGCGCTTACTATTGATGACTTTAAGTATTCTATGTTTACAGAGTTATTTATGAGGAGTTACTTTGAGAAAAGTAATACTTCTGAAGTATTTCAACAAATATTCTTTGAATGTCCAGAAATTATTTTACATATAAGAATGAATTTGGAATATATTTTAAAGAAATATAAGAAAACTATAGATTCTCATGTTTTAGATTTAAAGAATAGAAAATTAAGTGAATATGGTAAGGATTCAACGGATCTATTACTTGATTATGTTAAAACTCGTAATGATTATTATGAAAAAGAATTAAGAGATGAATATACAAATGTTAATATATTCTTAGATAAAAAGAAAAATATTATCGATTATTTAGATAATGCTCCTTTAAGAGTAAAGAATTTTGACCAATTATGTGGTAATTATAATGAACTTAGTGATAGTATGAAGAGTAGTTTTAAAAAGTCTGTTATAGAATTAAGTAATTCTATTGTAGAGTTAAAAGAATATTATCATTATGAGTTTATTATTAAAGATTTGGTTAAAAAGTTTAATGAACGAAGTAGTTTTGTTACACAATATAACTCTAAAGTAAAAGAAGCTGAAAAAGAAGAAAAAGTACGTGAAAAGATAAATAAAGATTATTTAAAAAGTTTAGGTGTTGGATTCTTAGCAAGAGCTAATAAAGAAAAGCAAAAGCTTCATAAGATGAAGATGAATGAACAAATTAAAAAATTAAATGGTATTTATGATGAAATAAAAGATTTGGAAGTTTATAGTGTAATTGATAAGCTAAGTGAAGCTTGTTCTATATATGATTTATTTAGTAAGAGTTTCTTGTGTTATGATTATTTAGAGAGAATGTTTACTAAAGAATTAGGAGAAGGTGAAGGTTTTTACTTAGATGGAGAATATAGACGTTACTTTAAATTCTTATATAATCCAAGCAATGAATTTTTAAGAAAGATTAATGCTGTAGTTAGTTATGATATTAGTGAGATAATTGCTGATAAATATAAGCTATTAGGATTAGAAATAACTAGTGAAGAATTGACTAGTGATAATGTTGATTCTTTAAAAGAAGTGGTCAACTATATAAGATTTGTTTATAATGTTGAAGATAGTAATATTTCGTTTAAAGATATAGAGTTTTTATGTCGTGTTTCAGGTTGTGAAAAACTTGAAGAAAATGATACAGAATAAGCCTAAAAAAAGGCTTTTTTTGTTGTATTTTTTATGGTAATTTGTAATTCACTATGTTATAATGTTTTATAGAAGAATAGATAGTGTGGTGAAACGTGTGGTAAAAGTGAAAAACATATTTAAAAAGGTTGCCTACATTTTATTGATTTTACTAGTTACATTATGCCTATATACTTTTTTAATGACAGATATTTTAAAGAAGGATTATGCTAATGTTTTTGGATATACTTACTTTGTAGTATCTACTGGGTCTATGTCTGGAACAATAGAGGCTAATGATATTATTATAGTTAAAGTTACTAAAGATGTTAAAAAGGACGATGTAATTACTTATAAAGATTCTTCTGGTTCTATGGTTACTCATAGAGTAGTTGAGATATTAGGAAATAAGGTAATTACTAAAGGTGACGTTAATAATAGCGAAGATGATCCAATTAATAAAAATAAAGTTGTTGGTAAAGTCAAAGTTGTAATTAGTCCGTCATTTATACTTAAGGCTATTGCAATATTTATTATTTTATTTATATTCTTAGCTTTAGTTAATTTTGATAAGGTATTTAAAAAATACATAGTTAAAGAAGAAAATAAGGAAAAACCAAAGCAAGTTGATAATATTCCACAAGTTAATAATACTCCACCAGTTAATAATGTACCTGAAGAGGTGTTTAAGAAGGATGCAGAAGTTATTGATAAAGTAACTGGTCTTACTGTTACTATTCCATTAGAAGATTTGAAGAATTTGGAAATAGTACATAAGAGAGAAGAAAGAGAAAAAGAAAACATGGAAATGTTTGATGTCGTTGAAGTTCTTGATGTTGATAGTAAAGATATCATCGTTAAGACTAATGATAGTAAAACAAGAGAAAATAAATTAACAGAAGCTGTTCTTACTTTATTGATGTTAAAGAATGATAAGATTAATAAAACAAGAATAAATAAGAAATGGTTAACTAGATATCAATTTGTTTATAAGATGGCAAATGTCTTACTATTAAATGATAAAACTGAATTGATAGAGATGATGGAGCATCCTACATTTAAAGAAATATATGATTACAACTTAGATCAAGTTGGTTTATATGAGAATCTTAGAAATAAGATTTATGATATGCCAGTTTATGTATTCTTAAATTTACTATTCTTTTCAATTCTTTATAATGATGAAGAATTCTTTGATGGAATATTTAAAATATTAAAATATAAGATTCAATTAGATAGTGATGGTAGATTCAGATATATTGATAGAAGAGATAGATATTCTCAAAAACAACTTAAGAGTTTAATTAGTTTCATGAAAAAGATATCTAAGAAATATGATAATAACAATGTATTTGATTTAGAGAAAATAGACAGAATGACTAAGTTAAAAAGTTATATAAATAGTTAATTAGAAAGGAAAAGCTTATGAATAGTACTATGGCAAATAGAAAAAAACTTATAGTTTGTTTAAGCGCTGCTTTAGTATTACTAATAGCTTTTTTTTCTTTGTTTAGTGTTTTAACTGGTAGAAGTTCAGTTGCTGAAGAAGCTAAATGGGATGGTAAAAGTATTGCTTCTAATTTTGCTTTTGGTAATGGTACTAAAGAAAATCCTTATACTATTACAAATGGTGCTGAACTTGCTTATTTTAAGAAAGTAATAGAAGAAGAAAATGAGTTTTTTAAAGATAAATATTATGAGCTTGGTAATGATATAAATCTTGATTATAAAGACTTTGAAAGTATAGGTGATTCTGCTAATAGATTTAGTGGATATTTAGATGGTAAAGGTTATAAGATTAAGAATTTAAAAATTACTAATAAGACTGATAGTAATATTGATTATTATTCATTAATTACTTATATGAATGAAGCTGAAGTAAAAAATATTAATATTATTGGTGTTGAAATAGTAGCTGATTCTACTAATGATATTAATTTAAGTATTCTTTCTAATAATATTATTAAAAGTAAAATAAATAATATCTTTATTAATAATAGTAAAGTAAATATTACAAAAGTTACTAAAAAAGAAACTAATAAGATTAGTGGATTTATTACAGAAGTAGATAAAGATAGTGAAGTAAATAATGTTTATTTACACGCTAGTCTTGTTAGTGAATATAAAGATGGTATTGCTAGAATAAGTTATAATACTGAAGGTAAAATGACTAATATTTATAGTTATTATGAGAGTGGATTATTACTAATTAATGATATAGATAGTTATATTAATGGTAATGATAAAGCTTCTGCTGAAAATATTAATAATATTAATGATATTAGTAATATTACTGCTAAATTTGAAGATGATGATTATGAGTTTATTGTAGATGATGAAGATCATTTACTAGTTAGTAAAAAAGAAGAAGAGGAGACATCAGAAGAACCTTCTTTTGATGGAGATATTAATGTTGGTAAAGCATTTGCTTTTTCAATAACTAAGTCTCCAGCTGTTACTTTACATGCTACTGGTAAAGAAGGAAATACAGTATATATAAATGATTTAGATAGTGATCTTAATTATTATACAGGTCTTAATTATACTGAGGTTGCTAATGGTACATGGCCTACTGGTACTAGCAGTAATAAATATAGTACTGGTAGTTTAGCTAAAGTATATATTGCTTATAAAGGTAGTGAAATTAATACTAATAGTTCAGTAGTAGGATATGTTTCTTTAAATGAACAATATAGTGATTTTGTTTATTATAAGTATTATCCAATTGAAAATGGTTATGTTACTATTCCATTAATAGATAATCCTTACGCAGATAGACCAAATAATAGAGCATTTAATGGATGGGTAACTGATTATAATGGAGCGGTAGTTAGTTTAGATGTTGATACTTATACAAGATATGTTAAAGTACCAGCAAGTAGTGAGATTAATATTACAATGTATGCATCTTGGACTGAAGCCACTGTTGCAAATAGTCCAACTAGTAATACATTAAAAGCTACTGGAATGCAGAGAGTTGTTACTTCAAGAACTCCAGTTTATGTAACTCCAACATTATATTCAAGAGGATCTATACAAAGTGGTAATGGTAATAACGGAACAGCTTTCCCTAACAATGTATTTGATCAAAATGGTAATAGTTTAAATGGACAAAGATGTCGTAGAGTTAATAATCAAAATACTACTTGTTACTATTATTCATTAGTTGATTTATCTAATATTAGTCAAGGACAAAACTATTATCAATTATTAAATGGTACTATGACTGCTTATACAGTGCCTGCTCCTGATCATTATAATCTTGATACTTTTATGAATGAAGGAGATAGTTTAGCTGGATACTTTAAAGTAGTTACAATAAATAATAATGGTTCTAGAGCTGGTTTATATAATGCTAATGGGGTTATACAAACTGGTAATGGAAATGGTACTTATTATAGATTAGTACAAGATCCAACTGAGGTGTTAACTGCAGATAATTATGATCAATATTATTACTTTGTTACTAGAGATACTAATATTGTTAATTTAACTGCTAATACGGCTGGTTTTACTACTAGTAGACCACAGACTATTACTGGATTAAATAATAATACTTTAAGTACTGCTTGTAATATTACTGTTTCTCGTACTGGAGTAACTGCTGGAGCAGATTTAAGAATTGAGTATTGTAAGATTCGTTCTAATGTCTTAAATCCTTCTACTTCTGGACCAGCTGATTCTAATTCTAACTTAATTAAAGGTAGTTATTATAACTTAAAAGTTGGTAGAGGAATAGGTAATTATTCTTCTGGTACTAGTAGATATTTTTCTGCTAGAGCTGTTGTTGGTGGAGCTGCTACTTCAGCTGGAAGTAGTGGTAGTCCTACTAAATATAGTTTAATTGTTGAGTCAGGATATTATAATACTATTAGTGCTGTTAGTACTACTGGTAATAATAGGGATATTTATGTAAATGCTATGGCTACTTATGGTAGTGACTTTGATAGAATATCTAATGATAATGATAATTTGGAAGTTTATTATAATGTAGCTGGTACTAATGGTGGTTATATACATAGTAATACTGATAATTCT
>JAEEGL013037599.1_pt1 | contig 48858 bp, 41 predicted proteins | sample 9134231 | NCBI WGS metagenome assembly JAEEGL01 (sample SAMN16246548, study PRJNA631951) | gut metagenome | biome: gut microbiome; feature: rumen; material: fiber-attached | host: Bos | place: Iran: Karaj | collected 2018-10 | reverse complement strand
TGGATATCCATTTTCTTCATAGAATGTCATTCTAGCTTCTGGATCTTTTCTCTTAGAAATCTTTCTAATTTGATCTCCATCTTTCTTTAAGATTAATGGAGTATGAACATACTTAGGCATCTTATAACCAAAAGTTTTAAATAATTCATAATGAACTGGAACTGAAGCCATCCATTCTTGTCCTCTGATAACATGAGTAGTTCTCATTAAATGGTCATCAACTAAATGAGCAAAATGATATGTAGGAAGTTCAGTAGATGATTTATAAATAACTGTATCATTATCATTTTCATGTAACTTCATTTCACCATTAGCTAAATCGTTAAAGATAAATGTATGATTGAAGTTTCCTTCAGATTTTAATCTAACAGTATATTGTTCACCTGCTTGAATTCTTTCCCATGCTTCATCTGGAGTTAAGTTTCTAGATTTAGCAAACTTACCATAAATACCAATTCTAACCTTTGCTTTAGCTTGGTTATCTCTGATTTCTGCCATTTCTTCAGCAGTCATGAAACAAGGATAAGCTTTACCTTCAGAAATTAAATATTTAATAAATACTTTATAAATATCTTTTCTTTCAGATTGAATATATGGACCATAGTTACCTTTAGTAACTCCACCCTTAATTTCATATTCATCAGGATTAAATTTATAATGATCAAGTACATGCATGATATATTCAACTGCACCTTCGACTTCTCTAGCTTGGTCAGTATCTTCATTTCTTAAATAGAAAACACCATTATTTCTTTTAGCAATAACATAATCAATTACTACTGATAAAAAGTTTCCAATATGCATAAATCCAGTTGGACTTGGTGCAAATCTTGTTACTGTAACATTCTCTCCTCTTTCAGGATATTCTTTCTCTAAATCTTCGATTGTTTTAGTAATGTTAGGAAACATTAATTCTGCTAATTCTTTGTTTGTCATAGAATTCACCTCGATAAATAATTATAATATAAAATACTTAAAATAACAAATAAAACTAGTGTTCATTTAGTGTAGAAATCATATATTTATACAATTCTTTTAGATATACACTAAATTCATCATTTGAATCATTACACATAATGATTTCAAAGCAATTAGAACCTATTCTATAAAAGCTATAAGAGTACTCATTACTTTCTAATTCACTTTCGTGTAATTCATTGTTTTTGTATAATTCATACTTACTTAAATAATCATTTTCACTTAATTTAATAATCTTGAAATAATTATTCTTATTATTAATATCAGTAAATAAAACTGAAGAATTACTTAATACATCATAAGTTAAATTATCTTTATCATATTTAATAGAAAAACCTAAATAAGATTGCATTGTATCAATATTTACTTCAGTTAATACACCACCAATATTAATTAACTCTTTATTACTACTTGTTGTCGTAGTCGTAGGTAAATTAATATTTTCAGTTACTTTATCTAAATGCTTATCTAGTCTTTTAGTATTAATAGTTCCATTATTAATAAATATTAATAACGTTGTCAAAGATAAAACTGAAATAAATACAACAATAACATAATTAAAGCTTATCTTATTCTCCATCATATTCACCTATAATGATTATACAACAATAAAAAAATGGAGACTAGTCTCCATTTGGTGTATACTTCATAGTTTGAGCATTAATTAATTCTTTATCTTCAAAGTAATTAATTTTCATATTTTCTTCAAGTCTCTTAACTACTTCATTACATTTTTTATTAGCTTCTTCAGTACCTTTTCTTAAGATATCAAATACTTCAGGAATTCTTTCCTCATAGTAATGTCTTCTTTCTCTGATTGGAGCTAATTCTTCTTCAAGTATTTGATATAAGAACTTCTTAATCTTAACATCACCTACACCACCATGTTGATAAGCAGCTTTAAGTTCATCAAGATTCTTATATTCAGGTAAATACTTTTCAAAATCACTATCTTCTGAAAAAGCATCTAGGTATGTAAATACAATATTACCTTCGATTTTTCCAGGATCTTCAATTCTAATATGATCTGGATCAGTATACATACTCATAACTTTTTTTCTTACAGTTTCTGAATCATCAGATAAATAAATACAATTTCCTAATGATTTACTCATCTTAGCGTTTCCATCAGTACCTGGTAATCTTTTACAAACCTCGTTTTCTGGAAGCATAGTTTTAGGTTCATATAAAGTTTCACCATATAAATTATTAATGCTTCTTACAATTTCACGAGTTTGTTCAATCATAGGTTCTTGATCTTCACCTGCCGGAACAATCGTAGCATCAAAACCTGTAATATCAGCTGCTTGACTAACAGGATAAGTTAAAAATCCCATAGGAATACTTTCTTCAAAGTTTCTCATTTTTAATTCTGATTTAACCGTAGGATTTCTATGTAATCTAGCTAATGTAACTACATCTAAATAATAACAAGTTAATTCAAATAATCCTTTAACTTGAGATTGAATAAAAAATGTAATTTTATTTGGATCTAAACCAATTGATAAGTAATCTAAAGCTACTTCAATTATATTTTGTCTAATTTTTTCTGGATTATCCCAATTATCAGTTAAAGCTTGTACATCGGCAATCATAACATAAAAATTGTCATAAGCACCTTCATCTTGTAATTTCTTTCTTAACTTTAAACTTCCAACGTAATGACCAATATGTAATTTACCAGTTGGTCTATCACCTGTTAAAATATTTCTTTCCATGATAATCCCTCGTTTTCTAGTAATATAATAACACAAAAAAATATCATTAAAAAGAAATTATGCTATAATAGGCACAAGGAAGTGTTTGGTATGAATGATAAAGAAATAACAAAGGAAAACTATTTAGAATATATCGCAGAAAGTTTTAGCAAGAATCAACATACTTTAAATCAACAATTAGATAAAGTAAATCAAGATAGAGCTATCACAGGATTTCCTGAATTAAGAGATATAACTCCAAGATTCTTTAATGCTAATACTAATGCAGTAAAATATTTTAAAAGTAATGGTATAAACTATTATGATCCAATTATAAATAATCCAGAAGAAATAGCTATGGAAGCTTTTATAGTTTACACTAAGAAACTTCATAGTGAAGCAATAAATGAATTAGTTTATTTAAACAAAGATATAAATAAAGTTAAATTAGATATTGTTAATTCTAAAGAATACAAATCAAGAATGAGACAAAGAAAGATATATTCAGAATTATGTGATAAAATGCCATATATTATGAGACTATTATCTCCATATACAAGAAATTTAAAAGCATTAAATGCTATATCATATAGTGATTTATTTCAAGAATGCAAAGAACATCTAAAAAAATATGAGGAACTTGGAGATAAAATCTATAACCTAGATCCAGATAAAGATATTCTAACAGTATTTAAAGCTTATTTAGAAAACGCATATTACTATATAAAAGCACAAACATATAGTGAAAATATAATAGAAAATGCAGATAAACAAAATAAAGCTATTACAAGTGTATTTAAAAGTTTAGTTATTGTATTAATAAAATTAAATAAGAAAAAAGAAATAGAAGAATTAGAACTATTCTGTTTAGATTTAATAAAAAAAGGACTTCAAGAATTACATGATAACTTTAAAATACAATTAGAAGATTTTAGAAGAAATGTTAATCTCGATGGAACTGATAATATCGTTCAAGAACCAGAAGATAAAGGTTATTCAAGAAGAAGAAAAAAAGGTAGCAGTCTATAAACTGTTACCTTTTATTTTACTTTATTTAATTCATCATAATGTTTATCAAAACTAGTTAAGAAATCATTAATCTCACCTGGTAAAGTAAGATGTGAAAAACTAATTCTAATAGTAGTTTTACTTCTTGCATCATCATGATACATAGCATCAATTGCAACTGATGGTTTACCACTTGCACATGCTGTATTACTTGAAACATATACTTCATCTTTTTCTAATGCATGTAAGAATGTTTCAGGTTTAATAGTCATTAAACTAACATTTAAGATGTGTGGAATACAATACTTAGAAGTATTAATTTTAATTCCATTATAATCAGTTAAATGATCAATTACTTTATCTCTATATTTTCTAATCATTTCTTCTTTTTTAGGTAAATCTTTTAAAGCAAGTCTTAAAGCTTTTGCAAAAGATACTACCAATGGAAGTGGTACAGTTCCTGGTTTTAATTCACCATCATGTGCACCAAACATAACAGGAGTTAATCTTAAATTTTTATTAATATATAAAAGACCAATTCCCATAGGGCCATAAATCTTATTAGAAGAAATAGTAGCCATATCTACATCATCTACTCTCATAGCAACTTTACCAATTGCTTGAGTCATATCTGAATGGAATATAACATTAGGATTTTGTTTTCTAATTACTTGTCTAATTGATTTTAATGGTTGTCTAACTCCAGTTTCAGAGTTAACTGCACTAATACTAACAAGAATAGTTTCTGGAGTTACTTTATTCTTTAAATCATCAAAATCTACAAGACCTTCATTAGTAACATTAACATAATCGATATAGAATCCAGCCTTTTCTAAGTGTTTACAAATACCTAACATAGATGGATGTTCTAACTTAGAAACACAAATTCTATTACCATATCTTTTATAACTTAAACAAGCTCCCATGATAGCAATATTATTTGCTTCACTTGAACCACTAGTATAAACGAATTCTTCTTTACCTATACCTAGAAGTTCTGCAACTTGTTGATTAGCACTTTCTAATAATTCTCTTGATTTACCACCATAGCTATGTAAACTTTCTGGATTACCAAAGAAGTCTTCAGTAACTTTATTATAACTATCTAATACTTCAGGTAAAACAGGAGTAGCAGCTGCATAATCTAAATAAACCATTTTAAACCCTCCTACTTAACGTTTTCATTTCTATAAGCTTCAAGTAATCTTTGTTGAATACCTGGTTCGACAACATTAATAGATTTAATAGCTTCTGTTAAAGCAGCATTAAATTCACCTTTAAAGAATAATCTTTCAGCTTTTGTTAAACCATTATCAATGCTCGAATTAATTGCTCTATATCTATTACCATATACAATTGCACTTTCAGCCATAGAAGCTGTCTTAACAGTATTAATAGAAGATTGTACTACTTTTAAAGAAAGATCTCTTGCAGTATCAACTCTCATATTAAGTGTCTTTATAGAAATTGGTTTTTTTTCTAACTCTAAAGCCATTTCTCTGATTGAATCAACAGCCTCTTCATATTGTATCATATATGAATTAGGAATAACTGGTAATTTATAAGAAAGTATATGTTCTCTTGCTTGTCTCATTAAATTCTTAATTTCATCTTTTTGTTCATGAGCTCTTACTGCATCTTCATGAAGAGAATCCAAACTTCTTAATGTATAACTTAATTTATCTTCAGCTTTATTAAGTCTATCATTAATTACTTCCATTTCTTTAGTAAGTTTAGAATAAGCAAATTCTTTACTTCTAAAGTTATTCATAACTACTTCATAGCTTTCAGCGCATTCATTAGCTTCTTTATCAAGTTCAGATATTACTTTAATATCATCATCAGTTAAATCATAAGAATATTTAATATCTTGTATCTTAGCAGATAAGTTTTGAACAATCTTCTTAATCTTCCTTGCTCTTAAAATAACTGATCTGATGTATTCATCAAACATCTTTTTAGCAATTTTTTCTTTATCAAAATCACTATATAGTTTTTCAAAATAATCTAAGATAGTTCTCAATTCAAAGATAGAGTCTTCAAGATTAAGTACCTTTAATCTATCAAATACATCTGCAACCTTCTTTTCAGCTTCAGCAATATTATAATCAAGTTTTAAATAATCAAGATTATAACCTTCACTAATCATTTTTTGACTAATCTTATTAATATCTTCAATTCTCTTAGGAATCATTTCAGTTCCCATAAGAATAATCGAAGGTGCTTCATCAATAACAATCTTTAAGTTCCCAATTGTATCATCCAAAGCTTTTACAATTTTACCAACTTCAGAATAAACATTATTTTGCATAGCAAGTTCAAATGCACTAAATAACTTATCTACATTTTCAAATTGTAATTCTAATGGATTTTGAATCATAGCATAATCTTCTTTATTATTGTTGTTATATTGTAAGAAGATAGTTCTATATTCGGTTTTTAACTTAGTTACTATTTCTCTATTCTTTTGTTCAGATAAAGTTATTTCTTTAATAGAATTTAATAAATCATTAGCTTCACTCTTTACAATGAAAATATCAAACTCAATTAAAGCAAGTCTTTCATTAATAACTTCACTTGTACCAACTTTAACTAATTCCTCCGCTTCAATTAAATCATCAGTAATCTTTGGTACTTTTACATCTTTAATATTTTTAAAAATACTCTTCCAATAATTATATTTTTCTTCAAGTTCTTTATTATTAATTAGAGACTCTACTTTATTTAATTCAGCTAAAATAGAACCACTAATAATTAGGTTCTTATCTCTTTCAAGATTAGTAAGAGTATCTACAAATTGTTTTCTAATTTTCTTTCTTGTTACAAGAATAATCGCTATGATAGCAATTATCACAATAACAAAATAAATAATCATTATTAAATTTGCAATATTTGCACTCATTTTAGCGACTCCTTACCTTTATACATTATAACATAATAGCAATATAAAATAAAAGTAGAGTTACCTCTACTTTTGGCAGTTTTCACAATAATAAGTTCCTCTTCCACCTACCCTAGTTTTCTTTATTTTAGTACCACAAATCTTACAGTTTTCTCCTTCTTTAGTATGTACCATAAGATAATTTTGATAGGTTCCTTCAACACCTAATGAAGAAGTATAACTTCTAATTGTACAACCACCACATAGTGTTGCTTTTTTTATTATCCTTGACGCTTCATTAACAATCGATTTACATTCTTCTTTACTAATACTATTACCACATCTCATAGGTAATATGTGGGATGCAAATAATACTTCATCTACATAAATATTACCTAGCCCATTAATAATACTTTGATCAAGTAATAATTCTTTGATAGTTTTATTACTTTTATGAATTAAATTATATAAATAATCTTCATTTAATGAATTATCATCAGGCTCTAACCCTAACTTCTTTATCTCAACCAAATTCATTACTTCATTAGTTTTACAAAGAATCATAACACCAAATTTTCTTACATCTTTATATCTTAAATCATAACCATTATCTAAATTAAAAATAATATGTTCATGTTTCTCTATATCATCGCTATTTTTTCTATAATAATATTTACCTTCCATTCTTAAGTGACTTACTAAAGAATAATCACCAAGATTAAATATTAACCATTTACCAATCGTAGTAATATCTTTAAAAGTTTTACCTATTAAAATACTTTTAAATTCGTCTAAATCAGTCTTAATAATATTAGGATAAATTATATTAATATCTTTGATAGTTTTACCAATTATATTTTTCTTTAAAGCACTTTTTACAGTTCTTACTTCTGCAATCTCAGGCATACTAATCACCAGTAGTTATTATAGCACAAAAATAGAGGTAAAATACCTCTATTTTGTTTCATATAAATCACTACCAAAGTCATGAGAAACTTTTAATGGAACATCTAATTTAACAATATTTTCCATAACATCGCTAACTATATCTCTGACCTTTTTTTCTTCACCATCAACTATATCAAAAATAAGTTCATCATGAATTTGAAGCAACATATCTGATTTAATTTTTTCTTTTTCAAAACGTTTATCAATTTCAATCATAGCCATCTTAAGAATATCCGCAGCAGTTCCTTGGATTGGTGTATTCATAGCCATTCTTTCTCCGCTTTGTCTAATCATAAAGTTACTATTATTAATTTCATCAATAATACGTTTTCTATTAAATAATGTTCTTACATATCCAAGTTCTTTGCAAGATTCTACATTAGAATTAATATATTCTTTAACACCAGGATATAAGTCATAATATTTATCAATAAATTCTTTAGCTTGTTTTGGAGAAATACCAATGTTTTCACCTAAACCAAACCCTGAGATTCCATAAACAATACCAAATATTACTGATTTAGCTACTCTTCTTTGATTCTTAGTTACTTCATCAAATGGAATTCCATAAATATCTGAAGCAACTCTTGTATGAATATCTTCATCTTTCTTAAATGAATCAATTAATGCTTTACATCCACTCATATGAGCTAGTACTCTTAATTCAATTTGAGAATAATCACAACTTAAGAATTCTTTATTAGCAGGTATAAATGCTTTTCTTATCATCTTACCTAATTCATCTCTCGTAGGAATATTTTGAAGATTAGGATCAGTTGAAGATAGTCTTCCAGTTCTTGTTAATGTTTGTTGATAGATTGTATGGATTCTTCCATCATCCATAATAAACTTTTGAAGTCCTTCTAAGTAAGTCGAACTTAATTTAGTTAATTTTCTATATTCTAAAACTAAAGGAATAATTGGATGTTCATCAACAATCTTTTCTAAGATTTCTTCACCAGTTTTATATCCAGTCTTAGTTTTCTTAGCATGAGAAAGTTCTAACTTTTCAAATAGTATTTCACCTAATTGTTTTGGTGAAGATATATTAAATTCAACACCTGCAAGTTCATATACTTTTTCTTGTATCTTTTCTATATCTTTATTTAATTCAACTCTCATAGACTCTAGGATATCTTTATCACACTTAATACCCTTGATTTCCATTTTAGCTAATACTTTAGATAAAGGTAATTCTACATCTTTATATAAATCAAATACTTCTTCTTTATTTAATCTTTCTATGAATTCTTCATGAGTATCATAAATAAATTTAGCTTTAGAAAGAATAACTTGTTTTTTATCTTCCATCTTTAAAACTTCATTATATAAAGGAGTATCAATATCATGATTATTCATTAATATTGCAATATCATCTTTAACTATTTCATTTAATAAATAAGAAGCAATATTTAAATCATATGATTCATCAATATCAAAGTTATTAGTTAATACCATCGCTTTCTTTAAATCAAATGTTAATAATTCATGTTTTTTCAACTTATCTAAAGTATCAATTACTTCATCAGATTCTACATAATAAGAATTCTTTCCATCATAAAGTCCCATACCGATAATATTAGCTTTATGATAATTAGAATTATCTGCTTCAATATAGAACGAAACTTTATCTCCTAAAGAATCAATACTCTTAAGTTCTTTAACTTCAACTTTAACTTCTTCTTTAGGTTGTTCACTTCTTTTTATTAAAGAATAGAATTCTAAATCTTTTAACATATTATTAAGTCTATCAGTAGGACCATCATATTTTAAATCTTCAAACTTAACATCTATTGGAACATTTTTATCAATCGTAGCAAGTTTATAACTAAAGTAAGCTGATTCTTTATCATTAACTAATTTATCATGTGTAGCGCCCTTTATTTCATCAATATGTTCATATATACCATCAAGTGTTTCATACTCTTGTAATAGCTTTAAAGCTCCCTTTTCACCAATTCCTTTAACTCCAGGAATATTATCAGATGAATCTCCCATGATTGCTTTTAAATCAACTACTCTTGGTGGAGTTATACCATATTCTTCAAAGAATGTTTTAGGATTATATTTAACAAAACCTTTTTGTTTTAATAATTTAATATTAACAACATCGGTAATCAATTGAAGATAATCATGATCTGAAGTAACTAATAATGCATCCCATTCAGGATCTTCATCAGCCATTCTTGCTAAAGTACCAATAATATCATCTGCTTCATAACCTTCTAACTCTAAATGTTTAATACCCATACATTCAAGTAATTCTCTTGATAAAGGCATTTGAGATTTTAATTCATCTGGAGTCTTAGCTCTACCTGCTTTATAATCATCATATTCTTCATGTCTAAATGTTTTACCAATATCAAAAGCAACAGCCATATATTCAGGCTTTTCTTCTTGAATTATTTTATTAATCATATTAATAAAACCATATAAAGCATTTGTAGCTTGTCCTTTAGAATTAGTCATTATCTTACCAGTATATGCAGTAGCATAATAAGCTCTAAACATTAAATTATTACCATCTATTAAAACTATCTTTTTCATATATTTCCACCTTTCTTTTATATTATATCAAAGAATTCACTAATATTAGTTTTTAAATAAAAAAATGTAGAAATAATTCTACATTTTTACCAATCAAAGTCTTTAGCTTTCTTAGCTTCTTCTTTAGCTCTACGTTTTTCTTCTTTTAAACGTTTCTTCTTATCTTTTTTAGATTCAACGATTGGTTCTTCTTCAACTAAATCTTCATCTATATCTAGCTCTTTAGTTTTAATTTCTTCTTTTGGTTCTTCAGGAGTTTCTTCTACTTCTAGAGGAACTTCTTCAACTACTTCTTTTTTCTTTCTTCTAGATTTCTTTTCAGGTTTAGGCTCTTCTTCAATATTTTTTAGTTCTTTTAATTCTTCTTTCATTTCTTTAGTATTAAGATCTTCAACATAAACTTCTTCTTCATCTTCATGTGAATCTTCAGCTTTATGTTCTTCTTCAACTTCATCAACAAAATAAGAAGAATCATCATTATCTATAGAATCAATATCATTGTTTCTTTCTTTTCTTCTCTTTTCTTTTCTATTACCTTTTCTACCAAAAATACAAATAAGTAATAATAATACTGAGAATCCAATTAATCCATAAATAATATATTTATAAATTTCAATTTTTTCATTAGCTAATTTTTCAATAACACCATCATAAATAATAAATGAACCATCATCTTTATTAAATAAATAATAATTCTTTTCATTAGTATTAGTATCTAATCCATAATAGATAACATACTTATCACTTAATGAATAACTATTTGATGAAACAGTATATTTAAATAAATCATTTTCAGGTAAATCTAATGGAGTAAAAATAGTATCTCCGTATTTATATTCAATATATTCTTTAACTATTTTATTACCATCATATACAAACATTTTAATATTACCATTAGCATCTTTAACACCAATAATATTGTAATCAATAATATCAGAGTATAAAGCTGGAATTTCAGTTTCATTATAAATAGTAGTAGTACTTACAAAACCAACATGTTCAGGTAATACATCTTTTCTTCTAATAATAGTATATTCAACATTATCAAAAGTAATAGTAATAGGATCTAACTCTTCCCTAGTTACAACAACTTTATAAGTTAATTGGTTACCTTTTTGAGCAGTAACTACGATATCGAATGAATTACTTCCTTCAGTAAATGTTACTTCTCCACCACCATTAACAGAAGCAGTACTATCAGCTTTAGCTACATCAATACTACCCTTTTCAACTTCATTAGGAACAGTAACACTATATTCTAATGTATCTTTATTAAATTCAGGACTAATACTATAATCTTTAGTTTCTCCATTTAAATCAGTACCTTTAACAGTAATAGATGAAAGATAAGCATTAGTTGAGTAAGTAGCTTCTAATTCTGATTGTGTCAAACATCTAATGTTTGCACTACCAATACTAATACCACTTATTTGTCCTTCAGTTTTATATGAATAAATAGCAGCATTCTTTAAAGTTACTTTAGTAGATCCACTCTTTAATGCTTTGAATGTAAATGTTTCTGTTTGACCAGTTAAATTAACTACACCTGCTTTAACACAAGTAGATGCATCTGCTGTTGAACCAGTTAATTTAAGTACACTTGAATCATATGAAATACAATAAGACCAAGCACCTAAATCATTAGATGAAACTTTTACAGATACTTTAACAGTATTACCAACAATTACAGTAGATGAATTAGCATAAACACTAAATCCACTTGCAGCATTAACTGTAGTTGCTCCTACGAATAATAAACAAATAAATATAAATAATTTATAAAATCTTTTCATGAATTACCTCCCTATAGACTTAAACTACCTAATAAATATTTTTGAACTCTTAATAAATCTTGAATATTAATAGTACCATCAGCATTTACATCACATGCTTTATTTTCAGCACCACCAAGATTTATAGAACCTAAGATATGTTTTTGAATTCTTAATAAATCTTGAATATTTACATTACCGTCTGAATTTACATCACCATGAATAGATAATTGGTAAGTTTGACTACCTCCAGAAACAGTATTAATTGTTAGGTTGTATCCAGTCTTAACTGTTGAATTATTATCAATTTGTTTTCCAGATGAATCTGTTACATAAACTTTAGCATATGGACTTATACCATTTGCACTACTTGCTAATGTAGATACAAGTGTACCAACACTTAAATCATAAATATTAGTACCATTTACTTTAATGTTCATTCCATTAATAATATCACTTGGTTTTTTATCATCTTTTACTTTATGAATTGTAATTGTATATGTTTTAGTAGTACCAGCTGCACTAGTAACAGTTAAGTTAACAGTCGTAGAATCATTATTTAATGCTATTTCACCACCACCAGATAGTCTTGAATCTGGGCTTGAAAGTGCAGCATTAACAACTACTGCTTTAACATCATCTAATACATAATAATTATAATTTGTAATATCTTCATCAAAGTTATCAATAATCTTACCATCTACATAAATTGCAGCTAAAAGTGAATTTGTAGAAAGTAAACTAGCTTGAACAGTTTGAAGTGGCATATTCTCATAAACAGGAATAGTAAAATTATAATTTTTATCAACTAAGCCATTACTTGCAAGAGAATCTTTAAATGTATAACCTTCTTGATATGGGGCCATAATATTACCCATATATTGATTAGTATAATGAGAATATACAGCTGTAGGACTAGTATTAAACTTTTCATAATATAAAGTATCTTGTCCCTTAGAAATATATCCATAAGATATAAAACTAGCTCCACCTTTGATAGCAAGTTCTCTTGAAGTCCAAGGTCTTAAGTGAGTTGTATATCTACCACCATATCCACTTGCATAAACTAATGCTGCCTTTGCAGGATTAGATTCAGATGAATAAGCTCCAATACTATAGTAGTTATAATATCCATAAATATTATATCCATTATATGTTCCACCTTCAGTACCAGATACCATTGTTGCATTTTCTCTAGTTCCAACTTCAAGTACTGATTTAGAAGCTAAATGTAATGCAGAAACACCAAATTGTCTTCCTCCATCTATAAACCAATTAACATAATTACCTTGAGAAAGATAAGAACTACCAAACACTGATCTAACAGCATCTGGTGTATCTACAGCTTCATTAAATGATAATGTTTGAAACATAAATATTGTTTTATCAAGTAAGAAGTTTCTTGGATCCATAAAATAAGCAGTTACTTTTTTATTTGCTTCATACCAGTTAGATCCTTCGACTACCCTTGAACTTGCTGCATATGCATCAATATACTTTTGTAACATCGCAGATGTATTACCTGTTAATTGAATTTCATTTAAACCTTCGCTATTAACAGCAGTATAAAAATCAATTCCAGTCTTAGAAGCTTTAAAAGTCCAATTAGGATGAATACTATGTAAATAAGATAAATAAGGACAATAACTATCAGGGAATCCAGCTTGTTTTAAACTATTACAATATCCAGGATCACTTTTAGTAATCTTTGAATACTCTGCAACATATCTACCAAGAATATATCCAGTATTTTGTCCATCATATACTACTCTCATCCAAGTACCATCATTTTCTAAGATTGTAAGATTAGTACCATAAATAACTTTAGCTAATAAAGTACCACTTGTACTCTTAGAACCTCTAATTGATACAAAATCACCAATAACAAAACCTGTACTATTAGCAAGTACAGTTAAAGGTAGTATAAATATAGATACTAAAAATAAAATTGTTAATATAAAGTATTTCTTCATAAGACTACCTTTCTATTATCTATATAATTATACCAATAGAATAAACATTATTAAATGAATAGACATATAACTTTACTTTTACTTTTACAAAAAAAGATGGATTAAACCATCTATTCATTATCCATAATATAAGAAAATATTAAATAAGCAGTTTTTAAAGCATCATGTCTTAAATAACCATCTTCAATTTTCCATATTTTATCTTTTATAACTTCAACATTCATTTTCTTTAAAGTAAGTTCATCTAATTTAACAGGATCTTTTTGTTCAAGTGAAGCATATTTCTTAACAATGTAATTAGACATTTTAACACTATTAGCAATGACAGCATCAATTCCATACTTACCTAAATATTTTTCAATATATTTAATATGATCAGATACTTTAAAGTTATCAGTTTCACCTGGTTGTGTAACTAAGTTACATACATATATCTTTTTAGCTTTAGACTTATTTATTTCATCTACAATTCCATCAACTAATAAATTAGGAACAACGCTTGTAAGTAATGAACCAGAAGAGAAAACTATTAAATCAGCACTACTAATAGCTTTTTTAATATCTTGGGATAAACTTATCTTTTTATTATATTTAACCCTTACTATTTTTCTAGGATCTTTAGTTAGTTCTTCTTCTCCGATTATCTCTTCACCTTTTTTAGTAATACCTACTAAATCAACATTTTCTTCAGTAATAGGAAGTACATTTCCTTTGATATTTAACATCTTAGCCATCGTAGGAATAGAATGTTTAAAGTCACCTTTCATTTCTAAAAGAGATGTCATAATTAAATTCTTAATAGAATGAGTTTCTAACTCAGTTCCTTTTTCGAATCTATAATTCATTAATTCTTTAATATCATCATCTACATTAGACATGGAAAGTAAAACTTTAGTAATATCTCCAACGGCAGGAATATTAAATTCATTTCTAAGTTTACCTGTACTTCGTCCATTATCTGCAACTGTAACAATTGCAGTAACATCTATAGGAAATTCTTTTAATCCCTTTAATAATTGTGAAAGGCCTGTACCCCCACCAAATATAACGACCTTTTTCATTCTTTAATCTAAGTCCTTTGAATCAAATGGATATGGACATAATTCTTCAACAGTGAATTCTTTTTCTTCTCCTTCACCATTAACTGAAATAACTTTATCAGTCTTATCAAAGAATTCTAAAATAACTTGTCTACATGCAAAACATGGAGTTCCAAATTCACCATTAGAAAGCATTACATAGATTTCTTTAAAATCTCCTCTTTTATATCCATGAGCAATAGCAGCTCCGATTGCATGTCTTTCGGCACAAATTGATGTACCATTAGCGTTTTCAACATTAACACCATCAAATGTATTTCCATCCTTCATAACTACAACAGCAGATACTGGGAAGTTATAATAAGGACTATATGAATTATTTAATAAACTTTTTAATCTATTGTACATTTATAATCACCATCCTAATTCATTATAACATACAAACAAAAAAAGGAACCATAAAGGTTCCTTAAACTCCTATTTCATTACATTCTTTAAAATAACAGTTTTAGTTCTAGACATTTCATGAAGTGTAGTCATTATACCTTCATTACCAATTCCAGAATATTTCCAACCACCAAATGGTTGTTCAAATGATCTAAAGAAACTTGCCCCATTAATAACGAATCCACCTGATTCACATTTTTCAGCAGCTTTGAATGCTTTATTCATATTATTTGTAATAATACCACCACTTAAACCAAATTTAGATTGGTTAGCTATTTCTAAAGCTTCTTCAATAGTATCAAATCCTATAACCGGGATTACTGGTCCAAAGATTTCCATATCTTTAGCAACATCCATGTCTTTAGTCACTCCATCTAGAATAGTAGGTTCATAGAAAGCACCGTTTCTTCTTCCACCCTTAACTATTCTAGCACCAGCTGCAACTGTATCATTAACTTGTTTTTCAACTTCAATCGCAGCTTGTTCGCTTATTAAGCATCCAATATCACTAGTTGGATCACTAGGCATACCTACCTTTAGTGTATCTATCTTTTCAGACATCTTCTTTATAAATTCGTCTTTAATAGAATTCTCAACTAAGAATCTTTTAGATGCACAGCATACTTGTCCAGTGTTATATAATCTACCCCAGACAACTTCATTTACAGCTAAATCTAAATCTCCATCTGCACATATAATCATTGCATCATTACCACCTAATTCAAGTGATGAGTGAGCACAATGATCAGCACATTTTTTAGCTGCATCAATACCTGCTTCAGTAGAACCAGTTAAAGTTACCATTGAAACTTTAGGGTTAGAAGTAAGTGCAGTTCCAACTACACTTCCAGCTCCGTGAACTACTTCAATAACACCAGCTGGAACCCCTGCTTCAACTAATAATTCAACATATCTTGTTAGTGTTAAAGGATTAACACTCGCAGGTTTTAAAATAACTGAGTTACCCATTAATAATGCAGGTGGTATTTTATTAATAAAAATATCACTAGGGAAATTAAATGGAATAATAGCTACTACAACACCAAGTGGTTGTTGCATAGTAAATTGGATAGTATTTTCTTGTCCAGCTTCAGTTCCTCTAGGTACAACATTTCCATAATCATGTTTTACCTTTTCAACATAAGCAGGAACACCAATTGAAATATTTCCAATTTCTGCTATTGCTTCTTTAATTGGTTTACCAGTTTCATCTGATAAAAGTTTAGCAAGCTCAGCACTATTTTGTTCAACTAAGTCTTTAAACTTCATTAAACATTTACATCTTTCTAATAGTGGAGTTGCTTCCCATTCTTTTTGTGAAGCATAAGCTTCATCAACTGCCTTATTAATATCTTCAACAGTTAGACTAGGAACAGTATCTACTAATTCATTAGTAGCAGGATTCATTACTTGAATAGTTTCACCATTAGAAGAATCTACCCAATTCTTACCTATTAAACTTTTCATTAATGCCTCCTATTTCTTAAATCCAGTAAATGATAAAGATAATCCACCAACTGTATTACCAGAGTGTTCATTAATACCATATTCACCGAAAGTAAATACCATTAAGAATTCTTTATCACCAGTTACTTTTTTAACTGCTGGATAAATTTCTTCTTCTTTTCCCTTTAGTTGAAGTCCTAGTCTTCTTCCACCACAGTGTACTAAGAAGTAAGAATCTGCAGATCCACCAATCTTTTCATCAACTTCTAAGATTGTCTTAGGATTTGCTTGAACCATTTCATCTGGTTCCATGTGTAAATGAATAATAGCTGTATTAGTTACCATATTAGCACCAATACTTAAAGAACCATCTTCATTTGCACCCATCGGATGACGAACAGCAGTAACTCTACCGATCGGATCTTTAACTCCTAGTGGATCAAATATAGATGCAGCAAGCATGTTTCCACCCATTACTTCATCCTTTTTAAATCCAGTCCACTCGATATATTTATCAAGTGCAGGAACATGATCGATTTCAGCTAAACTTCTCTTACCATTAACTTTAGTAATGATACCTACTTGTTCAGTTTCAGTAAATTGACCTTTATAAATATTAGCCATTGGTGCATCACTTGCAAATATTGCAATTGCACAACCATCGCTAAATATCTTATCATCACATATGATAGACCATTTACCTTCAACAGTGTTATCAGCAGCAGAACCACCAAACACTGGCACTTCCCCTATTACATCTTGAATACCTAATAAGTATTCTTCTTCCTCTGCTGGTGAAGCTGTCATGAAGAAATAATCTGGTCTTCTAACACTTAACTTTTTCATTGCTTCTTTAGCAATACGACGACCTATCTCTCTCGCAGTTTCATTTTCAGTTTTCTCACTTGCAGCAACGCCTACTTCTAAATCGCCACCGAAGGACATAATTCCTGAATACCCAGTTTCAGCATTAAAATAGCCATCCTTAGTACAAATAGCTGCACTTGAAGTACAACCTATAACATGAGCATCACTAACACTTCTAATTCCCTCAACTATTTTTTCTTGATCGTTGACTACTGAAGTAAATAGTAATCCTACTTTTGCTTTGTCTAGTTTGGCCATTTTAGCTGATTCAGATCCTGATGTAAATGAATCACTATTTTGGCTATAACCAACTTTAGTATTTAACACTTAAATCATCCTCCTTTGTTAAATATTAGGGTGAACAAAATAACACCCTATATAAATTATAAATTTCATAAAAACTCTAAACAATACAACAAAAATAAAAAAAAGTGCCTTTACAGCACTTTAGTCATTTTTTTGATGTGTAATTGTATAATTAGAAAAATCTAATTTATTTAAAAATTCTTCCATTTCTTTAAATGATACTTTATCTAATTCCTCTAACGAAGGAAATTCAGTTTTATTATAGAAAAGATAATCTAAAGCAAACTCTCTTGCTAAGAAAGAAGAACTATCTAAATTTAATAATCTTTTAAAATATAATTTCTTCTTATATAAATCCTTCTTAATATCACTTGGCATTTTAATATTTTTTAATTCATTTAATACTAAATCTACAAACTCTTTTCCATTAGATGTAGGAAGTAAAAAACTAACAATCATAAAATTATTTCCATATGGAGAAGTATAATGAGAAGTACCAATAGCATAACTACTTATACCTTTATCTATAATAGTTTTATAAAGTTCAGATTTAGAAGAAAAATTATAATCAAAATACCAATCTAAATACAAATGTAATCTATCTATTTCATCACATCTAAATTCTTTTAAAGGAACTTTAAATGAAATGTCATATAATTCTAAATCTTTTTCATTAATAACTTCTGAAGACTTACATCTTACTGTCTCTTCATCAGTAAAATCAATTATTTCATGAGTTATATATTCTCTTTTAATCTTTTTAAAACTATCTTTAATAACCTTTAATATGCTATCCATATCAAAGTTACCACTAACAGTAATAACTTCATTACTTGGTTTATAAAAAGTATCATAAACAAGTCTTAAATCCTCATAAGAGAAATCTTTAACACTATTAAATTCACCAACACCACTTAAAGCAATATCTTTATTAAATAAATTATAATTAATAGTTCTATTAAATTCATAATTTCTTACATTTGATCTTTCTCTAACTTCTTCTAAAACAGGACCTTTACTCTTTTCAACATCTTCTTTAGTAAAAGTAGAGTTATTAATTACATCAATTAATATACCTAAATTTTTTTCAAAATCTTCATAACCATGTATAAAAAATTCAGTAAACTCTTTATGGGTAACACCATTAAATCCATAATAATTATCAGTAAAATATTTAAAAACATTACCATTTGGACCAGCATCAATTAAAACATGTTCAAGTAAATGAGCTAAACCATCTTCACATTTATAAACAACATTATTAGAAGTAAAATCTTTATTACCAAATCCATACTTAATAAGGATACGAGCATCAAAGGAATGAACTTTATCATTTTTACAAAGAACAACAGTTAAACCATTATCTAATTCTATATACTTTTTCTTAATCATTCTTATCACCTATCATTATTAATTCAGAATCTTTATTTAAATCATCAATAAACTTAGAAAATTCTTCAAAAGTTATTTCTTTTAATATATTATATTCTTCTTCGAAAGTTTCTTTTTTAAATACTTTCTTTTTCTTTAATTTATATTTATAAAAATAATCATCTAATTTATCTAAGAATGAAATTTCATCAGCTTTTAATAATCTCTTTTTAGATTCCTCAAATATTTCTTTATTTTTAAAACTAACTAAAGTTTGATCTACAATTTCTAATGCTTTATCTATATTTTCTTTTGAAAGATAAGCAGTAAAATAAATAGTATTAAATTTATAATGAGCATCAGCAAGACAAGAATAAACTAAATTATTTTCTAATCTTAAATTATTAAATAAATGATTATTTTCTTTTCTTGATAAGAAACATTCTAACATCATAAATAAATATCTATCTTTTTCTTCTACTTCATTCTTATGAAAACTTACTCTTATTGCACTTAAAGTATAATTAACAGTTTTATCTACATGACCAAATGAATCAGGTTTATAGTTTAAATAATAATTAACATCAATACTAAATTTTTCTTTCTTAGGTTTAAATACTTTACTAAATGTTTCTATATATTCATCTTTATCTTTAACATTACCACCGATAAATGAAACATAATCAGCTTTTAAAATTAATGATTCATATAATTCACATACTCTATCTAAATTAGTTGTAGTATTAAGAATCTTTTGTTTTTCTGCATTACTAATTAAAACTTGATGTTTAAAATCATAAAGTTCACACCACATATCATTAAATAAATTCTTTGGATTAGCTAAAGCAGCTTTAACATTACTTAAAAAACGATTAAATTCAGTTTCAAATATTTTCTTAGATTCTTCTTTATCTAAAAGAATTGCTTTAAATAAATTATTCTTAACTACCTTTAATGATTTTTCTAAATTAAAATCATCAAAGAATCCTACACCCGGTAAAAGGAAAGAACAATATACAAGCATGCTATCTCCTTTAACGGAATAATCTAAATTATAATTAGATATATAATGTAATTCATTATTCTCAATAAATGAATTCCTATCTCTATTTTTAAGTGAATAATTATTAATAATATTAAGCATAATATTTAAATTGTAATAATCACTTATATCATATTTTTTAGTTGGAAAAATAAGTTCGAAAACAGTTACTTTAGTATCATTGTTAGGAACTACATTTACTTTAGTATTAAGATTAATTTTCATATAAACACCTCTATTAAATAATAACATAAAAAAACTATCATTAAGATAGTTATTTAACTTGTAGACAGGTAATTGCTATTGCACCCACGACATCTTCGGTAGAACATCCTCTAGATAAATCATTAATTGGATTCTCTAAACCTTGAGTAATAGGTCCATAAGCATTAGCTCCACCAATTCTTTGAGCAATCTTATAAGCAGTATTACCAGTATCTAAATCAGGAAATACAAAAGTATTAACGTGACCCGCAACTGAAGAATTAGGCATCTTTTTCATAGCCACTTCAGTATCTACAGCTGTATCAAATTGCATTTCGCCATCAATAAGTAAATTAGGATGATTCTTAACACAAATATTAAGAGCTTCCACTACTTTCTTTTGATCATCACATACTGAAGAACCATTAGTAGAATGACTTATCATACCAACAATTGCTTCACCACCGACTAAACGTTCATAAGATATACTTGAATCGAAAGCAATTTGTGCAAGAGTTTCACTATCAGGATTTTGATTTAATCCAGTATCTGCAAATATAACAACTCCATTATTACCTAAATTCTTATTTGGAAGTTCCATTATATTAAAAGCTGATGCTTTTCCACTTTTAGGTTTACAAATTTGAAAAGCACTTCTAAAAGTATCTGCAGAAGTATGACAAGCACCAGTAACTTCACCTTCACATATACCTAAATATACAAGCATAGTAGCAAAATATCTTGAATTATTTCTTACTAAATCATAAGCTTCTTCTTTAGATAATCCTTTTTCTTTTCTTAAGTTATAAAATGTTTCACACATTTCATCCAATCTTTCATATTCTAAAGGATTAATAACAGTAACATCTTCATTTACTTTATTCTTAATTGAATCATCACCGATTACATAAATTTCAGCAAAACTTGATGCTATGTTAGCAGCTTCAATTATTCTTTCATCTTCACTTTCAGGTAAAACAATTTTCCTTTTAGATTCTCTTTTTAATTTTTCTATCACACTATCAATATAATTCATATTCTACCCCATTTATATTAAGCGTTATAAACTACACTCCAAGTAAATCCTCTTTTAACTGCATATATTGAAGTATAAGAATATGTAACATTGCCATCGTTCTCAATTTCAAATTTAACTAAGTATCTTCTTGCATCCTTTATCTTAGATTCATCCATACTTCTTGCATAAATTTTCATAGTACTTAAAAGTACACTCTTTTCATAAGATCCAAGTTTATAAGAATCAATTATTTTATATGATTTATAATCTTTCTTATTTTGTTTTAAACTAGTAATTGATTCTTGAATAGATTCTCTTACAACAATACTAGAAGAATCTTCAATTTCTTTAATATAGTTACTATTAATAACTGAGTACATTTTATTAACATTAAAGTTAACTAATCCTTTAGAATATGTTTTTACAACAGATGTAGGATTAGATAAGAACATAAATACAAACATAACAATAACTATGATAGCTACAACACCAATTGCTATAACTTTAAATAATCTATTATCTTTATTCTTTTTATATAGATTAACAAATGGTCTTTTAATTAGTTTCCAAATATTTTTAAACATGACTTTTAATTTATGAAGTACATGACCAACACCTTGTTTTACATTATTTTTATCCATATTATCACCCTATATAAATTATAGATAATTTATGTTTTTATTACAATAAAAAAATATGTAGAATAAATCTACATATTATCTTTTAACTAAAGTTGGAGTACCAACATCTAAAAGTTTATCAATTTCTAAAGCGTCTTCATGACGTAAATTACAGCATCCAGCAGAACCATGAGTTAAATAAATATTTGTACCGAAATCAGATTCAGGTCTCCAACCATGTTTTTTACCTTTTTCATTTACACTATTTTCTGCACAATGGAAACCACAATTACCTTTAAATTTTAACATTACATCAGTAAAATGTCTTGGATCTCCACCTAAGCAATAATTATATCCTTTAGAATTGATTTGGAAATAACCTTCAGGTGTTGGAGAAGAAGGTCTACCTGTTACAGTAGGTGCTTCAAATATAGGAGTTACATCATCATAAACAACAGCTTGTTGATCAGATATATCAATTACAGCATATCTTCCTGTTAAATCAACAGTATTAACTTTATCAACATATCCGACTACTCCATCAGCTTCAACTAAATATGAATCAACTAAATCTTCATATACATGACACATTTCATTCTTAGGAATAACAGCTTTACTTTCCATATAGTCATTATAAAGAGTAGTATCTTTAGTAAAGCATACATTTTTCACTACTTCACCATTAATATGTTCTCTATTATAAACATATGAATAATCTTTAGAAACATATCCAACTTTATCTAAATATTCTATTTTATAGAATCCATTTTCTTCTCCTAAATATTTAGCAGAAGTTCCAATACCTAATAAATCTATTTTTTCAGATTCAGTATTAGCATATTTTCTAATATTAACAGTATCAGTAGCTTTTACATAATCGCCATCAGAAATAATATAACCATTATCAACTGTTTCTTCTTTTTCTGGTAATGTTTCAACTAATACTTCATCATAACTAATTAAATCATTTTCATAACAGTTTTCTGGAGAATCAGCTAAATATTCAAAATTTACTGAATTTACTTCTTCAACTTCACTTTCTATCCCGCATCCACATAATCCTAATGTAGAAGTCATAGCAAGTAATAACACCTTTTTATTCAATCTTAGTTTCATACAAAAACTTCGCCCTTTTCTTTTTAAAATATATGTATATAATATACTTTTTTTTTAAAAAGTCAAATATTTAAAAAAGAAGGATTTCTCCTTCTTTATTTTGTTTTTTTCTTTTTAGTTGTTTGCTTTTTTACTGGTTTAGCTTTTGCTTTTGTTTTACTTTCAACTTTAGTAACTTTTTTAGGTTGTTTTTTAGTTACTTTTTTAGTTTTTTTAACATTCTTAGGTTCTTCTTTTACTACTTCTTTTTTAGTTCCTTTAGCTTTCTTATCTTTCTTTTTAGTTTTATCTTTCTTAGCCTTTTTAGGTCTTTCACCTAACCAATTTCTTCCTTCCACTATTCTTGCAACCATCATAGAAGAAGCAGTATCTCCTACTACATTTAAGCAAGTAGCTGGAGGATCAATAATAGTAGCTATCATTGTTAAAATTGGTAAAGCTTCAAATGGATAACCCATTAATGATAAAATCATCATTTCAGAAATAGTTCCACCACCAATAGGAACTCCAGTAATAAGTAAATTAGCAAGTAATGCAACTCCTAATATTTTAATAGTAGAAACATTACCACCAAATAAACAAACTAAGAACATAATCTTAAATACAGATCCAATAATACTTCCATCTTTATGGAAACTTGTTCCCATTGGAATTGTAGTTTCTGCAATATCATCAGGAACACCCATTGCTTTAGCAGCTTTAGTATTTACAGGAATTGAAGCAGCACTTGAACATGTAGCAATACTTGTTACAGTTGGAGCAAGTACATTCTTCCAGAATACTACAACACCTTTCTTTCCACCTGCCATTAATGCATATAATGTATAGAATACAAAATAGAATACTACACATACTACTGTATAAATAACAAATGTTTTTAAGAAACCAGCACCAATAGATGCACCAAATGTTCCAATTAAGTAAGCAAAATAACAACCAAGACCAATTGGAGCATAATACATAATGATCTTAACAATGTTTTGCATTACTTCATTAGCACTTATAAGTACTTCTTTAAATTTTTCTCCTTTTTCTTTAGACATATTAATTGCAATACCAACAATAATTGAGAATACTAGTAAAGCAATAATATTACCTTTAGATAAAAGTTTAGAGAAATCATTAACTGTTAATAAATTAACAGTTGATTCCATAATGTTAACTTTTTCACTTTCTTCAGCAACTTCAAAGATTGATTTTATCTTTTCAGTATCAGTAACATTAACTAAATTAATTGGTTTAGTTACTAAGAAACCAACTAAACAAGCTACTAATGAAGTAAAAATAAATACTCCAATAATAGTACCTAAAATCTTTCCAATTCTTTTAGGATTTTCCATTTTACCAATTGATGTAGAAATAGTTAAAAATATTAATGGTACTATAGAAACCAATAATAGATTTAAGAAGATATCACCAAATGGTTTTAGAACTTCACATTTTTCTTTAAATATTATTCCAATTATTGCTCCAAGTATAACTGAGAATAATAAAATTAAAGTACTACGATAGTTCTTTAAAAATTTCTTCACACACAACACACTCCTTACTTACATTATATTACTTGTCAAGTGAATTGCAAGAAAAAAATACTAAGGTAAATCTTAGTATTTTTTAATATTATCATATATTTCTTTTGATCTAATTTTAAAATCTCTAGAATCGTGATTATTAATATAATTTATAGTTGCATTTAAAAGTCCATGCTTATTAACATTTGAATCATATCTAATAGCTTCATTATCTTCTTCATCAAAAGGCAATGAATAAGATACTACATTTCCATTAACATCTACACATATTGTACCTAATATCTCATTTTCTTCTTCACAATAAAAAGGATTTAACTTTGTCTCAGGAACAACCACAGGATTAAAAGCATAATTAGTATTACCTAATATATTTATTTCATCTAATCTTTTTAAAGTTAAATTAGAAGCATTTCCAATTGGGTATATATATTCTTTATAACTTTTTGGAGCTTTATTATGATCTAAATAATCAATAGCATTAAAGTTTTGTTTTAAATATTCAACATTCTTAGTACGCTTCTCTAATATATTTAATCTTATTAATTCTAAATAATGAAACATATCATTTGAAACTCCAATTTTTAATTCAAAATTATTAGATATAGAATCTAAAGTATTAATAATATCATCATTTAAAACAGTACCATTAGTTACTAAAAGAATTGAGTCAATTCCTATATTATAATTACTCACTACTTTTAATAATTCTTTAATTTGTTTTAAAGCAAGTAAAGGTTCTCCACCAGTTAAAAGTAATAATTCTATATGTTCAATGTCCCTTAAAACATTATTAATAGTTTCTAATGACATATATTCATTTCTGCGACAACCTCTTAAGCAATGTTCACATTCAATAGTACACATTCTTGTTAGTTCTAAATATAATTTTTCTACTTTCATATAATCCCTCGCGTAATATATGATAACACAAAAACAAAAAAAGAAATAAATTTTTTATTTCTTTAATCGTCTACTTAGAACAAGACCATTTATTCTTTTTGAGGTGTATTATATAAAAAAATGAAGTAAATTATTTTACTCCATGATTATTTTTAATATGATTTCCAATTATTTCTGAAATATCACTAATTGTTATAAAAGCAGATGAATCACTTTCTAATACTATTCTTTTTAACTCTGGTATTTCAATTCTTGTTAAAACACAATATAAAACTTCTTTATTACCACTTATAAAACCAGTTCCTTCAAGTCTAGTAACAGTTCTACCAATATTCTTATAAATAGCTTCAGTTATTTCTTTACCATCATCAGTAATAATCATCGCAGCTTTTGCTTTATTTAAACCTTCACTTACTTCGTCTACAACTTTAGAAGTAATAAAGTAAGCAAGTAATGAATAGAGTGCTCTATCAACACCAAAGAATATACCAGCTACTCCAAAAATAATTACATTACATAAAAGAACAAATTGTCCTACCGAAAAGTTAGTCTTTTTACTAATAACAATACCAACTGATTCAGTACCATCTAAACATCCTCCACATTTGATAATAATACCTACTCCACAACCAAGTAAAGCACTACCATATACACATGCAAGAAGTATATTATCAGTTATTTCTTTTACATCTTTAAATATTTCCAAGAATAATGAAAAACTTATAATACTAAATAAAGCTTTTGTAATAAATTTCCATCCTAAATTTTTATAACCAACGTACATAAATGGAATATTAATTAAAATAATTAATAAACTTAAATTAAGTCCAAACTTTAAATTAAGAATAATACTTATTCCATTAACTCCACCATCTAAGATTGAATTAGGAACTAAGAAACATTCAATTGCAAATGCTGCAAGTATTGAACCTACGATTATAAAAAAATAGTTCATAATAATATTAAAATAGTTAATCTTTCTTAACTTACTCATATCATCACTCCAATTCTTTATAATTATAACAAAATAAAATAATAAAAATAAAAAATGTAATTACTGTTTACAATAATTACATTAATAATTTACTAAATAAGGCTTAAAGCACTATATGAATATCCAAAAAACATTAATAATGTTAAAAGAATATAAAATGACCATCTAATACAAATAATAACTATACCTGCAATAGCAAAACCTTTTCTATCTTTCTTCTTATCTTTTGCTTTAGATAAAGCAATTATACAAAGTATTAGTCCAATGATAGATAAATGGAATAAAGCAAATATAAAACCTAAGATAGCAAGAGTATTATCATCACTATATTTATCTCTTATATCTTCATTTTTAATCTTGTCATTTATTTCATATTGAATTGAATTAATACTTTGTCCACAGTTACCACAAAACTTATCATTTTCTTTTAGCTTCGCTCCACAATTACCACAAAAATATGCCATAATTATTCTCCGATTCTATTTGTATCTATAACAATTAATGGAATAATAACTTCTTCTTTTGAATTACCAGCATGATGTGATTTTAATCTAGAGTCTCCATTATATACAAATGCTTTTTTACTATGAGATATTGCTAAATAATCTCCTAACTCAGATCTAAATTTAGCATTTTCTTCTCCATCACCAAAGAACTTATTATTAATAACTTCTTCTTTTGTATAAAGATTATAATATTTACTAAAATATTTATTAAATAATTCTTCGAACCTTTTATTCATTCCTTCTTTAACAAAGAAGTTAGTTGCTCTAGGTTCTATTGATGGAAGTTCTTTTAAACATTCTAAGAAATCCGGATATTCACTTAATAGAAAATCTTCTTCTTCTAAATGACCATGATCTGCAATTACAAAGATTAAAGTATCTTTAAGTTTACTAGCTAATTCAGATACTTTTTTTTCTCTTATTTTTATTAATTCAGTAACATATTGATCACAATCAGTATATTCATGTAATGTATGATCAGGTTCATCATTATATGCATAAATATACTTTTTATCATCGCTTGAATTAGCTAACTTTTCTATTTTATTAAACATATCATCTAAGTCAGTATAAGCATCATTATTAAAAGGCATTACATTAAATCCTTTATTATTTGTTTCTTCATTAATTCTACTTGTTACTTCTTTATGACTTAAATATTTTTTAATATATTCTTTTGCATCTTCAGTTGGAGTAAAAGTTTCATCTGTCTTTTTACTTCCAAAGAAAGTTACAAATGTATCTTTACATTCATCAAAATATAAAGTCCATCCAAGCATTCCAGTTTCAACTGGATTTAAACCAGTTCTAATACTTGTAGTAGCAGCTACGGTAGTCGCAGGAAATACACTAGTAATATCTTTAAATTTATTTTTTATAAAAAATGAATCTTTATCTAAATGTTTATCTAATATATAAGAACCCATTCCATCAAAAAGAATAGTAATTACATTCTTAGGTTTCTTTTCTTCTAAAAGTTTATCAACATAATCTAATGTATTATGTGTATAACTACATCCAAAATACTTAGAAATAGAACAAGCTAAATTAGTTAAACAATTATTATAATCAGCTACTAAAGTATCACCTTTAATAATATTATATAAATCTCTAATAGTATGAGTTTTATCAATTATGAATGAATCAATACCTGCATTATCTGCACCAGTCTTATCACTCCTAATTGAATCACCAATCATAATACAATCACTCTTTGGTGTGTCTCCAATTGCAAGTTCGAAAGACTCTAAATCAGGTTTCATAGCATCTTCACCAGCTACAATTTTATCTATATATTCATATAGACCTGCTCTTTTAAGTCTAGGTATTTGAGTACCACTAAACCATGAAGTTAGTATTACTATTTCTTTACCATTATCTTTTAAATATTTAAATAAATCTTTAACACCATCTACTACTTCATCAATAATAGTTTCACCATTATGAATCATCCATCCATTAATAACATCTTCAGTTACAGTTAATCCATAACTCTTAAAGAAATCACTTAATGTTTTAGTATCATATCTAGGAAATTCTAATTCATATTTATTTAAAATATCTTGTTTAATTTCAAAGAATTTTTCTTGTTCATCTAAAGGAATACACTTTTTAAAGTAATCATCTTCCTTAGACCAATCTGGAATTAAAATTGTATAATCAATATCAAAAATATATTTTTTATAGTTTCTCATCGTTGCCCCTCCATTTAAATAATGCATATACATTTATAGTTAAATACATAACACTCATTAATAATACCATTAAAGAATCAAAACCGCCATCTTTAAAATTAATAATCCATAAAGTTAAATCTAATACATTATTAACTAAATAAAGAATCCATGATTCATTATATCTAAGCATTAATAAAATACCTGCGATAAAGCTAATTACATTAGTAAAAGCATCTAAATAAGTTAATCTTTCACCTGGAATTAAATGTAATAAATAAGCAATTATTAAACCAGTTACAATCGATAAAACAATAGTAAGTATACCTTTATTAAAACCTAATCCTCTATTTTCTACTTCGGAATCATTATCATGTTTACCCCATTCAAAATATCCTTTAATATTTATAGGCATAAAGAATAATAAATTAAAAATAACTAATCCATAATTATGATTCATATATGCTACATAAGATAAAGTTAAATTATTAATTACTCCGATAGGAAAATTAATCTTATTACCTATACTTCCATAATAAGAATTAAGTATACCTGTAATTAAAACAATCATTCCAACAAAAGTATTCTTAGTAGTTACTCCTATAACAATAGAAATAAGACAAACTAAAAAAGGAACTAAGACTTGTTTAATATTTTTATTCATAACTTTCACCTAAAAAAAGTATATCATATAAAAAAATAAAATAATGTTTACTTTACAAAAAAAGAACTCTCATGAGTTCTTTTTATTATTAATTAATAACTATTTTAATAATGATTTTGTTTTTGGTTTTTCTAAAGAATTAATATAATCAAGAATAATTTTTGATTTAACAAGACTATTAGATATATCTAAATTTACTTCTTTATCCCAACAAATATTTAAAACATAGTTAACATAGAATATATTAGCTATCTCTTCTTTAGAATATAAAGAATATTCAGATACTAAAGAGATTATACTATCAATATTTTCTTTATTATATCCAATTTTATCTAATTCTTTTTGAATAAAAATTGCAGTATCAATTACTTTATTTCCAACAAAACCATGTGGATCAATTGATTTCCAATCATTACCAGATTTAACAATATTACCACAAGATAAGTCAGAATGAAGTAAATTATGATTAAATCCTTTATTATCAATTTCCATATATAATGAATCAGCTATATTAATAGATTCTTTTAATTCATCAAATTTTCCACTTTGATCATTATTTACCATATCAACAGATCTTTTTAAAATATCTTTATATAATGGCAAATCATTATTATCATGAACATCTATGCTAAATCTATTTAAAACATCAACAAAAATTCTCGTTCTTTCTTCTAAATCATTAATTGTATTTAAAGATTCACCAGGATTTAATTTTTCAATTAATAAAACTCCATCTTCAATATCCTTAAAATAACATTTACAAGCACCAACACCATTATTTAATTCTAATGCAACAGATTCTCGAATTGTCATTTCTTTAAAAGGGATTTCAATTTTTAATATAACAGGACCATATTGAATACTATCAGCAAAAATAATAATATTATATGTCAAAGGTTCATTAACTCTTATATTAGCTAAACCAAATTTCTTGATATATTTACTTACTAAATCTGGAATAGAATCTAACCATTTATCTCCAATTTCTCCAAACATATTATTAATATTTTTTTTATATTCATCATTAATAGTAATCATAAATACCTCATAATTATTTATTATTAGTCATTTTTAAAATAAGACCTTTAGTTTCTTCAGGAATATGATTAGAAACATCATCACTAAGAATATCAACCTCTAATGAAGTATTTAGATTATCAGTATAGTTTCCTTCAAAAACATTAGGACAAACCATAGATGTATATAAAAGAATATGTTTTATATAATCATATTTATATTTATCATATATACCTAATTTTTTCCAATCTTCAACAGTTTCTTTCATTGTATTAAAAATAGCATATAATCGATGTTCTTCATTTAGATTACTGCATGTAGAATTTGGATTTTCAATATTATAATAATATAATGTATCAGGTATAACTCTTAATTTATTTGCTCTTGGTAATACTTTATAAGCAAAAGCACCATCTTCGAAAAATTTTTGATCAGAAAATCTTAAATTTTCAAGTAATTCTTTTTTATAAATTTTACTCCAACATACAACAAATGTATAAAACTCTTTATGATCAAATATCGCTTCAACACAATTGCCTTCATAATCTATTGGATCTGTATTAGCCTCTGTTTTATAATCCCAATAAGTGCTTGGTAAAAAATTAAAATTTAATATATCAGCATTTGAGTCTTTTGCTTCTTTATATGCTTTAGCATAAGTCTCAGGTTCAATTTTGTCATCAGCATCTATTAAAGAAATATATTCAACAGATGGAAGATGATTAAATATATAATCTAAACCAGTATTTCTAGCCGCACTAGCTCCTTTATTCTCATTATGTGTAATAACTACTACACGATCATCTTTTTTAGCATATTCGTCAAGAATCTTAGAACTTTCATCAGGAGATGCATCATTTATACATATAACTTTAATATCTTTAAATTCTTGTCCTAAAACACTATCTAAACATCCTTTCAAAAATTTTTCTGCCTTATATACAGGCACAACAACCGCTATTTTTGGTTCCATAATATCCTCCTGTATTACCAAATAAAATTATTTTCTATGTAAAACTAGTTGTTTTGTTGAAACTTTATCAGAAAAAGTTTCATCGTGCTCAACAAAAATCATTGTTGGCTCATAATTTAAAATAACATCTTCGATTTGAATTCTAGAAAAAACATCAATATAGTTTAATGGTTCATCCCAAATATAAATGTTTGCTTTTTCGCTCAAGCTTTTAGCAATTAATATTTTCTTTTTTTGACCCTCACTATAACTTTCAATATTTCTACTAAACAAATCCCTATCAAAATCAAGTTTACTCAATATAGCTCTAAATAGTGGTTCATCTAAACTATTATCAATAATAAATTTTTTTAAATTTCCTTTTAGAAAAGAAGTATCTTGAGAAACATATGATATTTTTAAATCGTTATTCATACGAAGTATACCTTCATATTTAATATCTTCACCAATTAAAAGCTTAATAATGCTTGATTTTCCACAACCATTTTTTCCTTTTAATTGTAATCTATCTCCATCTTCAATGTTAAAGTTTATATTTTCAAAAACTTGATTATCATCATAGAATATAGATAAGTTTTGAGCATCAATTAAACTACCACGTCTATTTTCTAACATATTAATTTTTAAATTATCAGTAGATTCTAAATTCTTTAATAATTTTGATTTTTCTTCAATTTCTGCATTTTTTCTTTGTTGTGCTACCATTGATCTTTTCATCATTTTAGCAGACTTATGACCGATGTAACCTTTATCTTGCAATAAATCTTTTCGAATATTATACTTAGAAGCTTCAATCTTATCAGACCATGAAGCAGTTTGTCTGGCAGATTTTTCTAAACGATTAATATCCTTTTTTAATTTTTCATTTTGATTCAATTCAAAATTATCTTGTCGATTTTTATTTTCCCACCAAGAAGAAAAATTACCTTGTTGAACTTCAATATTTGATCTATTAATTGAAAGAATATGATCAACACAATTATCTAAGAATGTTCTATCATGTGAAACTAATATAAAACCTTTTTTACCTCTTAAATAATTTGATACTAATTCTCTAGCATTAGTATCTAAATGATTGGTAGGTTCATCTATCAATAAGAAATTATTATCTCTTAAAAATAAGATTGCTAATAATACTTTAGTTTGTTCACCTTTACTTAAAGTGTTAAAAGGTCTTAACAATATTTCAGAATCAATATCTAATAAAGAAGTTTCATAAACTAATTTCCATTCTTCATAACCTGGCGAATGAATATTAGCTATTTGATACGAGTCAAGACTAGTATCTTTAACCTCAAATGGAAAGTAATCAAAATTTTCTACACATGTAATGGTACCATCATATTCATATTGTCCCATTAATAGTTTTAAAAAAGTTGTTTTCCCTTTTCCATTTCTACCTATAAAACCTAATTTCCAATTAGAATCAATGTTAAAAGAAACATTTTCAAAAACATTCTTAAACGATCCTTCATAACCAAAAGTTAAATTATTTACTTTAATCATAGACATAATATCACCTCACTTTCTAAAAAAAAGAGGGCAAAAACCTTATGTTTTTACCCTCTAAATTTGTTTAATAAAAAATATCTTGATTTGAATGTTTGCATATCATCACCTCGAAGATACTTTTATTATATTCTATATTTTAAAAATAAGTCAACAAAATTATTTTCTTCTAAAATAACAAAACTTTATATACAGTTGAGATCGTTATCAGTGCTAAGTCTTATTATTTAATTAATTCTAAATCACCATTAATAATGATTGGCCCAAATCCTTCGATTTCATCAAATAACATTCCATCTGGAATATCATTATATAAATAAATCTTCTTACCCAATCTAAATGCATCATACATCTCTAAGAATGTAGCTCCACCAATATAATTATTTAATATTTTTTCATCTTTTTCTTTATCTAAATTTAATACTAAAACTGCATCCATTTTCTTAATAGTATCTTCACTTTGCTTATACATTTGAGCTTTAAATTTTTGATGTTCCTCTACACCTAAATCCCATGCTTTTTGTTCAGCAGTTGGATCATCATAACAATTTGGTAAGAATACTTCAATATCTCTTTTTTCTAATTAATTTTTTACATCTTCAATTTTTGAATAAAACTTTTTACTACATATTACTAATATTTTCATAATTATCTCCTATCTAATATACAGAAACTCTCGCAATGATACGTATTAGGAAACATATCTAGTACATTTATTTTTGATATATAATACTTATCTTGTAATACTTTCAAATCTCTAGATAATGTTAATTGATCACATGATACATAACATATCTTCTTAGGATTAATATCTAATATCAAATCAATAGTTTCTTTATTCAAGCCACTTCTTGGAGGATCAACTATAATTGTATCAAATTCTTCATTTAATTCACTTAATATTTTAGCAGTATCTCCTGCATAAAATTCTGCATTAGTAACTCCATTACTCTTAGCATTATCTTTAGCATTAAGAATAGCATTTTCTATTTTTTCAATACCTACGATTTTATTAAAATTATTTTTTAAAGATAAACCTAGGGTACCTACTCCACAATAAAGATCTAAAAGATTATCTCCACTTAAATATACATTTAAAAGTTTAAAAATTTCATTAGCTATATAATTATTAATTTGAAAGAATGAATTGTAAGATATCTTAAATTTCATATCACCGATCATATCATAAAAATAATTCTCACCATAAATAGTTTTATCATTTAAAACTATACCTTTGATATTATTAGGAACATCATTAAATGTAACTTTAGAATCACTTTTAATATCTATTAATAATTCATTTAAATAGTTTACTCTTACTGTAACTGTTCCATCTTTAACTGTTAAAAAATCATGATTATGTAAAAATGAATTAATTTCATTGTTAGCAAGTAAACAGTTTTCAACACTACATAAATTATGAGTATCTTTATTATAAAAACCATATTTATAATTCTCTACTTTAAAAGTAATTTTATTTCTATAATATAAATCTTTATTACTTTTAATCAGTTTTATTTCTTTATCTAAATTAGCATATTTATATAAAATATCTTTTGATTTATCTAATTTATAATCTTCTTGGGAATCTATTCCTATATGCATTAAATTACATCCACCACATTTATCATAATATGGACATTTAGGAATAACTCTTAATGGACTTTTTTCTATTACTTCTTTAGTAATAGCTTCAGAATATTTCTTTTTATTCTTAGTTATTTCTGCTTCTACGATTTCATTAGGAAGAGCATTATTAACAAATACTATTTTATTATCAAGATAACCTATTCCTCTTCCTTCATTATCTAACTTTTTAATTTCTATTTTTGTAGTCATATAACTTATGTACTTCTTTAATAGTTAATTCTCTATATTCTCCACTTTTAAGTCCATCAAGTGTTAAGAATGCATAACTAGTTCTTGTTAATTTATCTACTAAATAACCACATGTTTCAAATAATCTTTTAACAATATGATTTCTTCCCTCAATAATAGTTATTTCAACTAAACAAGAATCTTTCTTCTTATCAACACTTTTAAGTTTAACTCTAGTAGGTCTACATATTCTTCCATCAACCATAACACCATTTTGTATTTTCTTTAAATCTTCGATTTCTAAAACTCTATTTAATTTAGCAACATAAGTCTTAGGAACATGTTTAGATGGATGAGTTAATATATTATCAAGATTACCATCATTAGTTAAAATTAATAAACCAGTAGTATTATAATCAAGTCTTCCTACAGGAAAAATACGTTTATCAGTATCAATTAAATCAATAACAGTCTTTCTATCTAAATCATCACTAACTGTAGTTATGACTCCTCTTGGTTTATTTAAAAGAAAATATACTTTATCTTCTTTCTTAAGCATTTTACCATTAATAACAATTACATCATCACCAGCAACTTTAGTACCCAATTCAGTAACTCTTCTATCATTAACAAATACTTTTCCAGCTTTAATTAATTCTTCAGCTTTTCTTCTTGAAGTATAACCCGATTCTGCTATAACCTTTTGTAATCTTTCCATAATATTACCTCTTTCTATTTCTTTAAATAAAAATTATTTACTCTTTTTAGTTGTCTTCTTTGCAGTAGTTTTTTTAGTTGTAGTTTTTTTCTTAGTAGAAGCTTTTTTAGTAGTTTTCTTTTCTTCTTTTTGCCATTCTTTAATTTGTTTTTGTCTTAAATCTTCAACTAACATATTATTAATTAAACTTTCTAGTTTTTTAGTTGAATACATTAAAAAGAATACACTGAATATTAAAACTCCACAATCAAGTAAAATATTAATATTAAATGATCCTGTTAATAAAACATCTTTATAAAGTATATCAACAGTTAAAATAATAACACTATAAATAATACCAAATATACAAACTTTCTTTAGTCTATCAAATTTATTATAAACTACATCATGTCTTTTAGCATATTCCTTCTTAGCATTTATTTTTTCTTCTTTAGATAATCTTTGATATTTATTCTTCATACATATCACCAATATTAAAACCTTTCCTATATAAATATGATTTTACTTTTAAATCTAATTCATATCCCGAATACTTTTTAGAGTATTTATTATAAGCTTTTTCTCTTTCCTTTTTAATAATATCATTATCATTAAAAGTAATAGAATTTAAAACACTTAAAATAACTTCCTTATTATAGCCTAAATTGATTAAACTAAAAAGTATTTTTCTCTTTAAATAATTACTTCCTTTATCTTTATTTACCTTAATCTTCTTATTTATTATATTTTCTATCCTTTTATTTATATCTACCTTAGATAAAATAGTATCTAAAGTCTCATCAATTAAGTTTATATCTAAATCTAAATTAATCAATTCTTGTTTAATTTTTAATGGTCCTTTATCACTTAAATTAATTGAATCGTTGATATATGACTTGATATAAACATAATCATTTAAATAAGAATCTTTATATAATTTATCAATTACTTTATCAATAATATTCTTATCTACATTCTTTTTAAATAAATATGTTCTAACTTCTTTTTCACACCTTAATCTATTTTGAATATACTTAAGACTCATATAATAATATGTTAAAAAATCATTATATTCTAACAACTCATTAAAAGATGATTTATCAATTTCATTCTTAAGTCCTAACGAATATTTAAGTAAAACATCATCATATAGAATATACTCTATATCATCAATAATAACTTTATACTTATTAGATTTATCTTTTATTATTTTAGTTACTTTCATATTTTTCCTTCCAAGTAGATTATACCATACTTACAAGGCTTTATTAACAATACAAGAGTTATGGTATACAGAAATAAAAAAACTGGTTAAATAACCAGTTTAATTATTATATTGAATATAATTACAACGACTTACAGATTCCTCACCATAGCAATCCCAATGTACTTTCTTACGAGCACTTGATAATGCAGAATCACCTAATGGTTTAATATCTAATTTAAATTGTTTTGTTTTAAATTTAAGAACTCCATCTTTATAATAATTATCAATAAAGTTACTATGATATTTCTTAACTAATGGACTAGTTTCAGTATAAGAACCAGTATCAGGAGAAATATCATTATAATTATTTACATATGAATTATAATTCTTAATTTCTTTTAAAGCTTTAGAACTTAATTCAAATTCATAAGTAATTCTACTTGGATCATATAAAGTATCATTCTTACTTGTATCTTCGATTTCTTTTAAGGCTCCAGTACCTCTATTAGTACCGAACCAGTTGTAAGCATATCTAACACTATTTCCATTAGAATCTTTTCCAACTGGAGCATTAGAAATATCATATTTATCTTTTGAATTTCTACTTGTTCCAGGGAATAACTTAGTAGAATCAACAACCTTAAATGTATAAGTTAAAGAATCATCTACAGTTTTATCGCAGCTTCCACCTTCACAACATTTTTTAGACCATTCGTTGTTGCTTCCATCTTCATTAGTAACTACTAAATCAGTAGGACAACCTTTAATCTTAACTAAGTCTGATTCAACTTTCATTGTACAGTAGAAGTTAACTCCATCATTATTAGCTTCATTTGCACAAGTTTTACCGTTTTCAAAATAACTATCAAATTTACCATTTGAACCAATTGATAAATTCAACCACTTAGTTTGATATGTACCATAAATAGTAGAATGTTGAACATATTCACGACCATCATATTTAGTATATGCCCATTTTAACGGATTAGATTCACTAAATTCAGTATATCCACCATAAGGGTAAACAGTATATTTACTATTATTATTAGGATATTTATAAATACAATCATATGTATATAAAGTATCTGAAGTATATTTTTGTTTATATAATTGTCTATAAGGTTGAATAAATGGATTAACTTCTCTAACACAATCACCAACATATCTATTAGTAGAAACACATTTTAATTCAGTAAAGAAACTAAAGTTCTTAATTTGTGCATCAACTTTCTCGTTATGATTATATCTTGGAGAAATAACTCCACCTACACCACGATAATCACTTCCATATTCACCAGTAGCATTATAGTTACATTCAGCTTTTAAATCAACAATATGATCATCACTATCAACAATGCTTTGGAAGTTAACATAAGCTACAAACCATTCAAATGAAATATCATTTTGAGTAATTTTCTTTTTAATATATTCAGTAGTAGATCCTTTACCATTAATAAAGTAATTATCACATAACTCTAAATCAACTTTCATTTGATTCAATTGAGCCATAAGTGTACTATAAATGGATTTATAGCTATTAGCAGTTGAATAATAACTATTCATAGTTCCATTATAAGAATTTTTAATATCAGGTAAACTAGGTGGCGTAAAATGTTGTCTTTGAGCTGAAGCATGACATGTGGCTTGATTATATTCTGGATAACCATTAGGGTAATACTCACCAGTCCTATACCAAGTAGATGCTTCACAACCAACACTACTTGGGAAATCATCAGCAGAAGGACTATCGCCAACCCAATCTAGTTCATATAAACCTCCGAAATTGCCAGAACTATTTTGAGAACCACCATCAACAATTTCAAATCCACGGAATCTATCAATATAATCTACATTATTATCATAACTAATTTGTACAGTTTTATAAGAATAAACATGATAATTACTAGGAATATCCTTTTTATAACTATAAGTATAAGTCTTAGTTCTTGAATCACCACATGTTGCATATCCATGACCGGTATCACAACCTCCTGAATAAGAAACAGAAGCGTCCATAGTTCTTGTACCAGGATTATTAACTTCATCTAGTGTATCTTTATAAGCATAATAAGAATTTATACTATATTGATAACTATTGAAAGCATCTCTAGCTTGTTTTGTTAAATTTAAATATTTCTTTAACCATTTATTATAATAAATAATATTTCTACAAGACATATTACCATGAACATATGGTCCATAAGTATCTCCACTTGGAGTACTACGAGAAGTTAATTGGAAATATTTACCATTACGTCCGTTAGAAGCTCCAGGCAAATCAACATATGCTCTTTCAGTACAATATGTTTGACAATAATCATTAATATGTTCTGATTGATCAGTAGCATAAGTACTAGATTTTCCATCAAATGCTTCAGGAACATTAATATTATTATCACGACTATCAACTTTTCCATCATCTGAAATTAAACATCCTTTTAAATCACAGAAAACTTCATTTAATGATGGTTCAGTTACACTTGAAGTAGTAGATTCAGAGCAACAAAGATGTACATCTGGTTTAATTTCTGTACTAACATTACATTCATCAGTACATCCATTATTATCACAAACATCCTTTTTAACATTTCCAGGAATAGCTAATTTAAATTGTGCATTATTAGCTCCAAGTTTTTTACTAGATGTACTTCCGCCAGCATTAGGCATTGATAATGATTGTAATACATCTGTAGGAATGTAAGCTAAGAACTCTTGTTCAGTGTAATATAATTGTGCTCCAGATTGACTTGAAGGAATACATTTATATAAACCACCACTAGATGGTTGATAACTTACAACAAATTCAGGTTCACATTTACCATTAGCATCTAAAGTAAATTGAATTGTACCTTCGCTAGCACCAGGTGCCCAATTAACAGTAACTCCACCATAACAGTTAGATGTACAACTAAAGTTTGGCGCAACACTTAAAGGTGAACTAGAAGTTACCCTAGCAGTTACTTTAGCTCCAGCGCTTGAAATATAAGTAGCAGTAAATTTAACATTAGTTAAATCAATGCCAGGATTTACATTAGTAGATCCACCACCAGCATTAGAATTAACAATAGTCATTGCTTCTTGTACATAAGAAGATCCACCAACTTCTTTAATTCTATTCCATCCTGATTGAGCTAAAGCACTCATACCATATTTACCTTTTGTTAAACCACTTTGAGCTGCTAAATAACGTACAGCTAAATCTCTAGATACTTGATTATATTTAACTGAATTTTCATAAATATTAGAAATTGTTTGATTACTAATAGGATCACAACTCATATAGTGGTGTTTTAAATTAACACCTGGATCTATACAAGTAACTTCAATCTTTTTTCCTCCAATAGAACCACTATATCTAATCGTAGGAATATAGTATTCATAATATTCAGAAGTAGAACCTACCTCTCTATTAAGACTAGCTTCTTTTTCTGGGTCTCCTTGACTTTTAGGAGTAGTGTAATGGATATTCTTTGTTAGAGAAACTCCACCACCATCAATTTTAACCACAACGGTTCCAGCATTAACTTTAAATAAAGGAATAAAGCATAATACTAATAATATTCTTAAAATTTTCTTCATTGATACATCACCATACGCTTTCTTTTGCTTCTATATATAAAGAAAATAATAACAATAATTAATAGAACACTTATAATACCAATAACAATATATAAAACTATGTTAGAAGATTTCTTTTCTTCTTTCTCTTCAGTTTCACTAGAACTCTTAATTTCATAATCTTTTGATTTCTTAGATAAATCTACATTGTTATAAATTAAAGTATCACATACAGCATCAGTACTATCTTTACAAACTAATAAACCAGAGAATTGATTATAAGCAGGAGTTGTAAAACTAAACTCTCTAACTAATACATCTTTACAAGATTCATTAATTGAATAAATCTTAGCAGTGTATTCAACTAAATTTCCAGTATAAGTAGTTATAAAAGAACTATTATCTTTATCAACAGTATATGTATTTTCATCAGAATCATTAGTAATAAGAATTTTAAAATTATCAGTTACATTAGAGAACTTAACATCATAAGCATAAACATAAGAATCACCATAAACTTCTTCCTCTTCTGAGTTTTCTAAGTCTAATAAATGTTCCTCTTCTTTTACTTCAGTAGTTTTAAGTTCAACATTAATCTTACTTAATTCATCTTTAATCTTTTTAATATAATCAGAATCACAACTAATAGAATATGTTAATGTTTTATCATTAACATCTAATCCATATTTATCTTTAGGTTGATCATCATTCTTTTTGTTATCTGATGGATTATAATTAAAAATTATTAATAATACTACAATTAGAACGAATAATATAAAACCACCAGTAATAGGTTTAAGATATTCTCTATTAAATCTTTTTCTTTCTTTCTTCAACTTCTTCATAACAAATTACCATTTTCCTTCACTTTTTAATTTATCCACATCAGCATTTCTATATTCACCAGTTGTATAAAGTGCACCAGCAATTCTGTTTGTAACTTGTTTAGCACCATCATTATTTGTGAATAGAAGGTTACTACCATCACCATAAGCAGTTACAGAAACAACAGCATAAGGAGGGTCCTCATAAATATCATAAAAAGTTACTTTATAATGTTTATTAATATTAACTTGTTCACCAAATCTTCTTAAGAAGTTTTCAGTAAATTTTTCGCCATTCATTCTAATTACATTATTATCAGAATAATATCCGAAATCTACAGAATCATACATAGCAGCTTCCATAGAGTTTTTAATTAAATAATAATCTTGTTCACTAGTAGTTGTTAAGTTTTGCATAAGTACCATTACAGACATAATAGAAATACCTAAAACTACTATCCAATAACCCCAAACACTCTCTTTCATTCTATCACCTTACTCTTATTGTATTCTTTAATTATTATATCATAAACAATTATAAACTTATAGAAAATTAGAACTCAGCATCCTTAATTTTTTTATAAGATAAATAAATATAAATAATATCAATAATAATTCCTAAACCTAATCCTATAAGTATATAAACTCTATATTGTTTATAAAGATCTAATATTGTAACTAAGTTATTTTTCTCACCACTATCATCAACACTTTTCATAGTAGTAGTTTTATTAAATTCAGCTCTAATATTTTTAATAATAGTATCTTCATCTACTTTAAAATCACTACTAATCCATTCTTTACAATAATAGTAATCTTTCATTTTTTCATACTTACATTCATCCATAGAAACATAAAAAGGATTCCTTTTAGGTTTAACTAAAGTAAATGATCTAACCTTTGAAATACAACCTTCACTACCATTAACATATATATCAAATTGATATTTAAAAGTAGTATCTAAATTATAATCTTTAAATGAAGGATCAACACCATCTAAATTAACTAAAGATTGTATTTTTCCGCTTTCATCTGTATATGATAAAAAAGTACTTTCATCTATATTATATGCAGTAATTAAAAAATAATTTATTCCATTTTCATCCGTCTTAAATTCATAAGATGCCGTAATTTTAGTAGCATTCACAGAAAGACTAACTTTCTCTTTAGCACTACATTCTAAAGCATATGTGGAACTAATAAAAGAAAAACAAATTAATATTAAAAATAATACTTTTTTCATCTATTCCACCTCTATTATAAGTATAGCAAAGAGGGTCTATAAACTCAATAAACGTAACCCTAATTTTAGGCAAACAAAAAACATATTGCTGACAACAATATGTTCCGAGTTTTTAAGATAAACTATTAATCTAAGAATGTCAGTTCCTGATTAACAATTCCATATCCCTTAAAATTGAGTTTCTTTCTCATGTGCACACATACTTAGTATCAAGATATGACCTTCACGGCATCAACACAATACCAAAGTCGCTCCAATATTGTCTTCAACAATACGAGCAACTAACTAGGTTATTCATGTATGTATTTTTTATACATATTATATAACTACCCGTTATTAATATGTTTATATACATTACATATTTGATCAAGTAATTTTAAATTATATTTTTTCAGTTTACTTGTTTGGATAAGTAACCGATTATAATTTTTAAATTACCTTTTATTTTTTAAACCTAGTATATTGCTTACTAAGTAATTATAATATACAACCTCACTTATTTAATGTCAACAATATTTATGAAAAAATTTTTTTATTTTTTTCTTAAATTTGTTTGTGTATATTTATTGCACGTAATTACGTACTCTTCTAAAATTTTTGAATCTTTAGAAAATAAATTTTTATCAAAAACTTTATCGTTCATTTTAAAATCTTGAAGAAAATATCTTGATGGTGAAACTAATTTTGCAATACTAATTAAATCATCCAACTCATGAATATTAAAAACAGTAGTTCTAAACTCATGTTCAATTCTAGAATTCTTAATTAATTCAACAGATAATAAAATATCATCAATATTATTATTTGTATTAGTAACCATTTTATATTTCAAAGGATCATTCTTAATGTCCATAGCTATATAATCTACTAAAGAATTTTGAATTAAATAATCAATCATCTTAGGATTAGTACCATTAGTATCAAGTTTAACAAAGAAACCTAAATCTTTTATTTTTTTAATAAATTCCGGTAAATCGTTATTAATCGTAGGTTCACCACCAGTAATAACTACTCCATCAATTTTACCTATCCTAGATTTTAAAAACTCAAATAATTCTTCTTCACTTATTCTTCCATTACTTTTAACTTTCAAGTCAGAATTATAACAGTAACTACAATTCATGTTACATCCAGATAAAAATATAATCGAAGAAACTTTCCCAGGATAATCAAGTAAACTTAATTTATTTAAATCATAAATATTCATTATATTTTACTCTTTCTTTTATAAACTATAATATTAGATCCACTTTGCATTAAATTACCACTCATCTCATCATAGTTATAAATTTCATTATTCTTAACTGTTTGTCTATAAGCAGCAAGTGATAAACTATATACTTTTTCATATATATAATTAACTGATTGGAAATCTAATAATTTCTTTGCATAAATATTATTTGGATTCTTTCTTAATATTTCTTCTGCAACTTGTTTACCTATTCCAAGCATTTGAGCACATAATAGTAATAACTTATAAGTATCTTCACTAAGTCTTGTTTGTCTTGGAACTTGATTAAAGTTAAGTAAATATTTCTTCATAGAAATAATCTTATTACCATAATCTACAAATTGTTCATTAAATATAAGTCTAGAAGTTTTACCTATCTTAGCACCACGAGTTACATGGCCTCTATTAAGTTCATCTGTAATAGTTTCACTATAACCCATGTTATACCAAGTCATAATTCTAACAAAATGTCTTTTAGCAAATCTATTAAACTTAGTATCACTAATAACTTTCATATCAGATGCTTCAAGCATAATATTATATAAATCTTGATCTAAGTCTCTATCTATACCTTCATCATTTTTAAGTCTTATATTACGACCATTCTTACCAGGAATAAGTTCAAGATTATCATTTAAATACATTTTAAATAGAATAGTACCTAAGAAATCACTCTTATTCTTTAATAATTTAAAATAACCAGCAGTAAAGAATATCTTATATAAATCTCCTTGGCAAGGAACTGAATCATAATAAGATAAGTCTTTAGCTTTAGCTACAGTCATTTTATCTTTTATTTCCATAGCATAATATTCATCATGAGTTCCATATCTAATATAAACAAATGAAACGACAAGTATAATAAATCCTAATGCAATAACTGTAATAAAACCAATTAAGAAAGACTTTGATGAATAAGAATAAAATAATGCTAAAAAGTCTCTACCGTTAATAACATCATCACTATATTCATCATAGTTTTTGTCTATTTTCTTATAATTAGAAAATTCTACATCTGGAGTAAATAATACTATCATTCTTAAACTTTGAGTAGAATCAATGTTACTAAAATTAAAATTAATATTACTACTAGAAATCACAGGATTACTCTTACCTAATCCAACTAAATCAACTTTAGCAACTTTAGATAAAAAAGACTCGTTTTCAAAAGAAATATTAGCACTAAAACTACCAACATAATTTTCTGCTACTCTAGAAAGCAAATACCAATCTATTCCATATGTACCATCTTTATATTTAACAACAACATTAGATATTTTATATTTAATAGTTATAGTTACATCTTCACTTACAACACTATACCAAAGAAGTTTCTTATATCCTTGATCATCAAAAGTATAAAAGAATGCTTTATTATCTTCTAGATATTTAGAATACTCATATTTAGTACCTAAATTATCACTAATACTAATATCACTAATCTTTGCATCTTTAACATTAAAGAAAACAAGATTATAGACAGTATCTCTTTGTCCCAAATAACTTAAAACTTGAGTAACTTCACAAGAACCATCATTCTTTATAACTCCGTTAATATTAGATGAAGAAACTTGAATCGCAGATACGGAAGGTATAAAGAAAAAGAATAAAAATAATAAAATTATTATTTTCTTTTTCATAGTATTCCTCCATATAGTTTAGTAATTAAATCATAAAAGAAATCACTAAAGTGAAAGATTATATAAAATGCACTTATTAAAAATGGACCAAAAGGTAAAATATTACTTTTATTCTTAAAACTTACATAAAGTGCATAAGGAAGAGCTAAAAAAGCACCCATAAAAATATATAAAACACCTAATTTAACGCCTAAAACAATACCAACAAAGAAAGAAAGCTTAATATCTCCCCATCCTAGTGACTCTTGTTTAAATGTTACATCTCCGAATACTTTAATTAAAAGCATTAAAGAGAACAATAAAAGTCCATGTAAATATTTATAAGCAACTGCAACCATTCCATATTTAATAACAAAACAAATTGTAGTTAATACTATACCAGCAATTAAAACTTCATCTAAAATAATCATATATTTAGCATCACTAATAATAACGCAAATAAATACAGATGAAATAATAATAGAAATAATAGTATCTATACTAAATCCATATATTAAAAAACTACCCATAAATAAAAGTCCAGTAATTATTTCAGTTAATGGATACCAAAAAGATAATTTTATCTTACATTTAGAACATTTTCCACCTTGAAAAAGATAAGAAAAAACTGGTATTAATTCATACCAGGTTAATTCATGTTTACAATTATCACAATGGGAACCTGGATGAATTATTGATTGGTTATTGCTTAATCTATCACATAAACAATTAAAGAATGATCCAAAAAACAATCCAACAATAAATAAATATATACTAATCATCCATTGTTCCATATAATAATCCTTTCTACATAAGTTCACTATATAAGCCAAACATTGGCATTATAATAGAGATAATAATTCCTCCTACAACAACAGCTAAGAAAAGAATAAGAACAGGTTCAATTAAACTTTTCATTGTATCAACTAATGTTTTATGTTGAGTATCAAAATAATCAGCAACTTTTTCCATCATCTCAGCAAGTTGTCCAGTAGATTCACCAGTTTGCATCATGTAATATGCAACCTCAGGAATAGCCCAATTATTTTTGAACGCTTCACTTATTTTATCACCACGACCAATATAGTTAACTGTATTAATCATGATTTGTTTATATATTTCATTATTTGTTATCTTAACTAAGATATCCATAGACTCAGTAATAAATACGTTGTTCTTCAAAAGGTTTGCAAATGTACGAGTAAATATAGTTATTTCTTTATAAATAATCATATTACCAAATACAGGTAATTTCATTGCAAATGTTTGCATGTAGAACCTTATTGCTTTAACCTTCTTATAAAGAATTACAATAACAATTATTACAAGGATAATACCTAAGATAATTGATAAAATATATGCTTTTAAGAATTTTGAAGCTGCAATAATAAATGCAGTTAATGGACTAACTTTAGCTCCAGCAGTTGCATAGATATTTTCAAATTGAGGAACTAAATATATCAAGATGAACGCTACAACACCAAATGCAAATAATAAAATAAGAATTGGATATGTTAAAGCACTCTTCATTTCTTTTCTAGTCTTTTCAACATTACTATAATATGCAGCCATATCATCTAGAGTACCTTCAAGGTCTCCAGTTGCTTCAGCTGTCTTAATCATATTAATAAGTAACGCAGGGAAAATATTACTTTGATTCTCCAAACATGTAGAGAAATTTTCACCCAAAGTTAAGTCATAAACAATTCTATCGAAAATACGTTTAAGATTATCACTTTTACCCATTTGTTTACTAAGGATTTCCATTGCTTGTGTTAAAGGAATACCAGCTTTTAAGTAAGTTGATAATTGTTCAAGCCAGAATACTAAATCTTTAGTACTCATTTTTTTATTTAAGAATCCGTTAGCACCATAGAATCTATCAATTGATGAACTAGTTTCAATTTTAAATACTTTATATCCTTCATTTTCAAAGAAAGTAAATACTTCCATTTTAGAATAAGCTACGAAAGTATTCTTTACAAGTTTACCATCAGGATTTAAAGCAGTATATCTATAAGTAACTTGATGATCTGCTCTTGGATTTTGGTTACTATTAATTTCATTGATTAGTTTTTCTCTATCTGCAAGTAATGCAGGACTAATCTTAGTTTGTTTTTGAGTAACACCTAAAACTTTATTACTTTCCTCTTTAGGATTAACAACTTTAGCATCTTTAACTTCAGTTTTTGTATTTGCAGGCTTTTTTTCTTCGTTCATCACAATCACCTCTATTTATTCTTTTACTATTTTAGTATAACATAAATCAATTAAAAACATATACTATTTAAACAAAAAAAAGACTTGATTAGTCAACTAATTCAAGTCTTACTTGTAAAGCGTCGTCTCCGATTCTTTCTTTTAATTTTATAATTCTAGTATATCCACCATTACGTTCAGCATAACGAGGAGCTAATTCATTAAAGATTTTATCAACAACTTTTTTGTCGTTATGTAAGAAAGCAAGTGCTTTTCTTCTTGCAACTAAAGATCCATTTTTTCCGTAAGTGATCATTTTATCAACGAATTTTCTTACTTCTTTTGCTCTAGCTTCAGTTGTAACAACACCTTCATTCATGATTACATCTTTACAGATACCAGCTAACATACTTCTTCTAATACTAGATTCTCTACTTAATTTTCTGTACATTATAATTTTCCTTTCTGTTTAAGAATTAATCACGGAACTTTAGTCCCATTTCATTTACTTTATCAATGATTTCTTTAAATGATTTCTTTCCTAAGTTTCTAATTTTAGCAACTTCAGATTCTTTCTTATCAATTAAATCTTGAACTGTATTGATATTAGCTCTCTTTAAGCAATTGTAAGCTCTAACTGAGAATTCAATTTCTTCAATAGGAGTTTCAAGAGTTTTAGTGATAGTATCAACTTTCTTTTCAGCCATTATTCCAGTTACATCAGCTATTTGATTTAAATCAGCAACAATATTTAAATGTTCGATTAAAATTCTAGAGGCTAAAGCCATAGCTTCTTCTGGAGTAATAGAACCATTTGTATTAACATACATGATTAATTTATCAAAATTTTCATTATGACCAACACGAGCAGATTCTACTTCGAAAGCAACCTTATCAATTGGACTGTATAATGCATCAACAGGAATAACTCCTACTTCTTCACCTAATAATTTCTTATTTTCAGCAGCATCTACATATCCACGACCGTTATCAACAGTAAGTTCCATATTGATCTTACCATCTTTAACTAAATTACAAATAACTAAATCAGGGTTAACGATTTCGATATCAGCGTCATGTTCGATATCTCCAGCAGTAACAACTCCTTCTTTAGATACTGAAAGTGTCATAACTTTCTTTGTATTAGAATAATTTTTAACTACTAATGATTTAATGTTAAGAATAATGTTCATAACATCTTCTCTTACACCATCAAGTTTTTGGAATTCATGTAAAACTCCATCAATTTTAACGCTAACTACTGCAGAACCTGGCATACTAGATAGCATAACTCTTCTTAGTGCATTACCAATAGTTGTACCAAAACCTCTTTCAAGTGGTTCTAGTTCAAATTTTCCATAATTCTTACTTTGATCATATTCAGTAATTTTATAATTTGGTTTTTCGAAATTC
>JAEEGL014930265.1_pt1 | contig 48865 bp, 44 predicted proteins | sample 9134231 | NCBI WGS metagenome assembly JAEEGL01 (sample SAMN16246548, study PRJNA631951) | gut metagenome | biome: gut microbiome; feature: rumen; material: fiber-attached | host: Bos | place: Iran: Karaj | collected 2018-10 | reverse complement strand
CCGTGGCGAGGGTCTCGTGGGGAGCATAGCGCAGCGAGAAGGGCAGGCGGCGCAGGAAGGCGCCGGCGGCGTGGAGCTTGCGGGCGACGGGGCCGCGGGCCGTGGCTTGCCGGCGGGCAATGTCGGCGAAGCCGAAGGCACCGCCGCGCAGCACGATGCGCCGCAACGGCGCAGGATCGGTCGGGACGAACTCCGGCAAACAACGGGCCGGGTCAAGGCCCAGGTCGCTGACCAGCAGCGAACAGAGCAGTCGATGCCAGCGAGACAGGCCGCAGCGGCGCAACGTATTGCGCAGCGCGGCCTTGTCGTATGTGCCGTCCGTGCGTTCTAGAGCGCGGGCCATATCGCAGAGCTGTTTGCAGCCAACCCCTTCGCCCATGGCATGTTTGAGAATGTGCGCGGAGAGCATCACCAACTCAGCAACGGCGGAAGGGACTTCCGGCAGGCATTCTGCCGGCACATGGAGATCGAAATAGCGTCGATGCAGTTCCACGGTCACGCCTTGGACGGTGCAAACACAACTGCCGTCCGGCGCTTCATGCAGGGCATTCTGGGAATCGCCCGCAGATGCCGTTATCTCACACGCACGGTGGAACTCCTCTTCCGATAGGAAAAAATCGATGTCGCCGCTCTCGCGCAGCGACGGATGTTCGTAGTACTTGGCGGCCTCACTCCCCTTCTGCACTGTCGGATGAAGGCCGGCATCACGCATCCGGGCAAGGAGCACGGACTCCGTGGCAGCGAGTTCGCGTCCGCGGCGCTCGATGCGGTCAATGTCCGCGAGCAACCGCATCCGCACGTCCGGCGGCGGCAGTTGCTCCGTCGGCAGGTGCGTCATCCCACGGTACACCAAGCCCAGCACGGCCTGCTCCCGGGCGGTCTGGAGGACTTCCTGCCAGACCGCAGCCGCAGGTGCGGCTGTCAACTCCAGGTCCTGCTCCCACAGGCCAGCACGCAGTACTGCAAAAAATATGTCCGCTCCGCCAGTCATCGGCATTTTCATTTTCGCGGATAAAGATACGCATTTCCACGGGATAATGCTATGGTCTCTCTCAATGACAGAATCCGGATACTGAAATTTCATTAAGTGTCCGAAAAGGCGACATTTCATTCAACGAAATTCGATATTATATACTTTATAATCAATGGTTTAATATAATTATCTCTACCGTAGAGATATTTTTGCAACTGTATTTTTAGACCAACACCTGTGACGCAAGAAAAGGCAGATAAATTCCGTACGCCGGTTCCGGCAACCCAGCCGGAGTACTGGTTCGCGGCGCGTACACGCTGCGGGGCGGAGCTGACCGTAGCCGGGCGGCTCGACGCCCTCGGCGTCGAGCGCTTCGTGCCCACGGTCACCCGCCACCGCACCCGCGGCGCCGCCACCTACCAGCGCGCACTCATCCCTAGCCTGGTCTTCCTCAGGACCACCAAGCAGCAAGCCTGCGCCCTCGCCAACGAGCAGGGCTTGCCCGTCCGATACCTCATAGACCCCACAACCCGCTCGCTGCTCGTCGTTCCAAACAAACAGATGGATGATTTCAGACGTGTACTCGACCTATCTTCTGACGAGAGTGGACTCATCGACCGTCCACTTTCTCTCGGCGAGCGGGTTTTCGTGGTCAAAGGCGTGCTCGCCGGCGTGGAGGGCTATGTCCTGGAGCTCAGGGGCCGCACCTATGTCGTCGTGCAACTCCTCGACTCCTGGTTCGCCAAGGCCAGTGTCCCCCGTACCTGGCTGGAGCCCGTCAAATGAAAGAATATTTATGCATAATAACAATGAAAAAGAAACAACCGTTCATCACACCTGCGATCCTGCAGGATCTCTCCTGCCAGGGAGAGCACCCGATTCTCGCAGGCTCCATCGTCAACCAGACGACCATCACCTCCACGGGACAGGAAATCCAAGAGTACAATGGGGGCGACCCTGCGTTTAACCATAACTGGGAATAAGCAATGAGAAAAAATATCATCTTCTTACTGCTCGCCGTAGGTTCCCTCCTCCTGGCAGGTTGCCAGAAGTTCGGGGCCCTCGCGCCAGGCAACAAATCTGCCGTGCGCTTCACGGCCGTCTCTTCCGCTGCCGGGACCAAGACCGCCTACAGCGGCGTCGAGACCACCGAAGGCACCAGGAAATACGAACGCATCGACTGGGTGAACGGCGACGCCATCCGCATCTGGAGCGACGTGGCCACGGTCGGCAACACCGCCAGCCATTGGTCCGACTACACCGTGACTGGAGCCGGCGCGGATCCCAACAACCCCCGGTACAGCAACGCTTCGCTCGCCAACCGCTCCGACAACGGCCTGACCTGGGGTGCTGCGGGAAACTATAAGTTCCACGCCGTTTACCCGGCCCGGACCATCAGCGCCGACGGCGCCACCACAGCCTGCCACATCCCCGATGAGCAGGCCCCGGCTTTCGGCACGACGCGGGTGGGAGCCCCCGATATGAGCAACGCCTTCATGACCGCCTCCACTACGGCCACGACCGCGACGGCCGGCGAGGGTGTGCCGGTCAGGCTCCTCTTCGACCCGGCCTTCACGGCCTTCGAAGTCTCCCTCGCGAGTGAGAGCCAGACCCTCTACCTCGACTCCTTCTCGATCCAGTCCGACGGCGGCAGTCCGGTCGCCGGCGACTTCACCGTGACCTTCGAAGGCACGGGGGACAGCAAGTATGCTCCCTCCACCACTGCAGGTACCACGCAGAGTCGGATCTCGGTCGACCTGAACGACATGGTACTCACCCCCACGAACGGACTCACCTTCACGGTCTTCGCCCTCCCGGAGGCCTACGACGACCTCTCCATCACGTTCAACGTCAAGACCGACCTCACCGCCGCCACCCCTACCTCCCGCACGCTCAAACTGCAGCGGTCCGGCAGCTATGTGGAGTTCGCCCAGTGCGCCAAGCACCGCATCTACGGCCTGGCCCTCAATGCCGAGACCTGGGAAGTCATCACCGTGACCGGCGAGGATGTCCTCTGGGACACCGAAGGCCTGGGAGAGGATGTCTATTGGGATGCTGACTAGTTAAGAAATAATATATAAAAATGAAAAACATACAGATCCTTTTTCTTTGTTCAGCGGTGACGATGTCCGTCGGCTGCCAGCGCGAGATACTCTCGCCTTCCGGTGCAGACGTCCTGAAAGCCGTCATCGAGAAAGCTGACACCAAGGTCTCCTTTGACAGTTCCGCAGGCAAATTCGTGTGGACAGACGGAGACGAGATTGCCATCCATTTCTCCAACGGGGACTTTACGGACTATCCGGTGAACCCTGACGACGGAGCGGTGTCAGTTTCTTCCACGAACGACCGCCAGCGGAATTTCTACGCAGTGTATCCCGCGAGCGTGAAAGATGCCTCCAATTACGGCAACACGACCCTCAACGTCATCCTTCCGGTCGAGTACGACATCAAGGATATCGTGTCGGGGGCTACGGGCAACCCGGGAGCCGACTTCTCCCCGGTGCCCATGGTGGCAGTGAACACCGAAAGCAGCAGCCTCCTGAAATTCTACCACGTAGGCGGCCTGCTTCGCATCACGCTGAATGGAGCCGATCCCAGCACGCAGAAGGTCCGCGTCACCCTCGACAAGGACGTCACGGGCACTTATTCCGTCACGGGCGCCGACACCGACGCTCCGACCATCACGACGGCCGGCTCGGCCGACAACAATGTGGTGACCTTCACCCTGGCCGAAAGCAGCATCGGGACCCTCACGACTCCGGTGGTGCTGAACGTCCCCGTCCCCTGCGGCACGTACAACAGTGTCACCGTAGAGGCGCTGGACGCCACGGAGACGGTGCTGGGTGCCAAGACCTTCAACGAAAGGGCCCTCACTTTCCTGCGCCATCACGGCAAGATCCTGTCAATCAACGAGCTTGCGTGCGATTTCGTGCTGAGCCCGCTGACTGATGCCGAAATAGACTTCAACGGAGGGGATCTGTATCTCTCCGATGCTTTCAAGAGCTACAAGACCCCGGACGGCGGGACGACCTTGATCCCCGTCCCCTTCACGCTCGAGTACTCTACAGATGGCACGAACTGGTCCACGACCCCTCCGACCTGGCTGAGAGCCAGAGGGATCGACTATAGTGGCAGTACTGAAGGGCAGTCTGTAAAGCTGAACGCCGACCACCAGGTAGACCTTGCGCCCGATTTCCACCACATCGAACTGGCAAAGAGCGAACGCGCCAAGACGGATTTCGATCTGTCCAAGGTCAATGTCGCCACTTTCGACTGGATGAATGGCACGCCCGCTTCCTCCCTTGTCGAGACAGCCAATTGCTATGTCGTGCAAGGCTCCGGCACATACAGATTCCCCCTGGTGTACGGCAACGGCGTAACCGCAGGAAATACCGTTAACCAGGATGCCTTCAGAGGCAAGGCGGGCACAGACGCTACCGATTACCGTCCCGACGAAGGAGAGGTTGTCCTATCTCCCTCTGACCCCTCAGCTCGCTATGGTTATGCCCTGGGGCGGTTCTTTGATCATTCGGACAACTATATAACAACTCCCTATATTGCGCAGCAGCAAACGGGAAAGACCCTGACTGCCGCGCTGCTTTGGACAGACGCTCCCGGATTGGTCACGGATGTGGTCTTGAACGGTACGGGTGAGAATGCATATATCAGTTTCAGCGTGCCGGAGGCGACCATTACCCAGGGAAACGCACTTTTGGCAGTCCTTGCAGATGGCGATATCGCTTGGAGCTGGCATATCTGGGTGACGGAAGAGGACCTCACCGCCACGAAAACCGTAAGCAGCAGCCGGGGATTCATGCCGGTGAACCTGGGCTGGTGTGATGGCAAGGTGGAGATTTATGAGGGGAGGACCTGCCAGGTGCGCGCGACACAGGAAGGCTCCGGACTGGTTGTCTCTGCCACGGTCGACCAGGTCGCGGCAACCTACAAGAACCGGGGAGACCATCCCTTCTACCAGTGGGGCCGCAAAGACCCGCTCCAGGCTTCTTACAGTTCAAAATTCGTCTTTAAGACTTATCATCCTTCAAGTGCAGAGTATGCTCCTGCAATCAGCGGAATGGTCGGCGGTGTCACCATCGGTACGGCTATCCAGCACCCCTACGTGTTTTACCCTAAAAGCGCAGAAGCTGAATATGACTGGTGCAGCACGTCTTATTTCAATACCTGGAGTTCTGCCATAAATGGACATGGGCCGGCTCAGAACGACAATGCCAGGACAAAGACCATCTATGACCCGTCACCGGTCGGCTTCCGTGTCCCTGCCCTGGACGACTTCTCAACACTCACGATGGATAATTTCACCTGGGTTCCTGAGACGACATTGGATGGTAACGAAGGAAGGGCGTATAACGGTTTATACTTCCCCACCACCGGACTGCGATACGAAAATGACGGTCGTCTGCTCAATAAAGGCCAAGGCCGCTATTGGACTTCTAATCCGAGCAATACAGACAACGGGTACATGATGTACTTCTCGGGATTGGAGGTGGATCCCGATAACTCCCGCATGCGTGCCGGCGGTCAAGGGATGCGCCCTGTCCGGGATAATTAATACGCTTTCAAATGTTTTTCGATAAAAAGAGTTTTACTGCCATGAATAAGATACATCTGGGGTCGATCCTGTTTCCGTTCGCTGCGGCCATGTTGCTTGCCGGTTGCCAGCGGGAGGGATTATCCCCCTCCAGCGATGTCCTGACCGCCGTGATCGAGGGCATCGGCACCAAAACCTCCTACGACAGCATCGAAGGGAAATTCGTCTGGTCGGAGGGGGACGAGATCGCAATCCATTACTCCGATGGGAACTATGCCTCCTACGAAGTGGCTTCCAACGGCACGGTCAACGCCTTGAGCAGCATCTCGCGGGATTATTTCGCCGTCTATCCGGCCTCGGCAGCCGTCGCGGCCGATTACGGCAACCCGGAGCTGAAGGTTACGCTCCCGGACGCCTATGACATTACGGACATCGTGTCCGGAGCCACGGGCAACCCGGGTGCGGACTTCTCCCCGACGCCGATGGTGGCCGTGAACGACGTGAACGACAACGTGCTGGACTTTTACCACGTGGGCGGCCTGCTTCGCATTACGCTCGTCGACCTGGATCCTGCGACCCAGACGGTCCGTGTGGACTTCGACAAGGACGTCACGGGGACGTACACCGTGGACACGACAGATCCTGTCGCCCCGGTTATCACCACGACAGGCGCAGCCACCAACAACGTAGTGACCTTCACCCTGGCCGCGACCAGCGTCGGGCCCCTCACAGCTCCGGTCGTGCTGAATGTCCCGGTCCCCTGCGGCACTTACGCACGCGTCAGGGTGCGAGCCCTGGAAAGAAACGGAGACGTCATTGCGTTCCAGACCTTTAACGGCAAGGCCCTGACATTCGGCCGCCGCCACAGCAAGAAACTGGTTTTCTGAGAATGAATCATTAACCGTTGAGGAATCATATCCGAATAGCATAACGACAAGTGGAACATAATAAAACTCATCAAAGGGCGGCCGCTGTGAAGCATCCGCCCTTGCCTACAGAACAAAAACAGAAACAGCAGAGAAACCCGACATGAAAAGAGTCTTATTTATCCTCCTTACCGCACTGCCCATCGTGATGACAGGCTGTGTCAAAGAGATACTCGGCAACCACGCACACGGTCAGATTATAGTTTTCACGGCCAATACAACATATGACAACCTCCCGGCGACCAAGACCGAATACAGCGGCATCGACGAGAACGGCCATCCTGTCACAGGAACTTCTGCCAAGGAACGCATCAACTGGGTGGATACGGACCGCATCCGCATCTACAGCGACGAGGCTACGGACCGTTACTCCGCCAACCACTATGCCGACTATGTGATCATCCCCGGCGCCAATTCCGGCGCCGTGAGCAACGCCTATATCACTCCGGTCACCGGCAACGGTCTGCTCTGGGGCTCTGGCAGCCATGATTTCTTCGCCGTTTACCCCGCTCCCGGAACGAAGTGGACATATGATACCACGCAGGAAGTCGGTCCTGGTGATGTGTCCATCACGGGCAGCGGGTCTTCGGCTGTGATCACCGGATCCGTCCCGGCGGTGCAGGCGGTGCTTTGGAACGGCGCCGACGGCGAATATGAGGCGAATATGAACTACGCCTATATGTATGCAGCCAAAGAGGGCGTCTCTTCCGGTAGTACTGTCGACCTGGCGTTCAAACCGCTCGTGACCACCTTCGAGGTCATCTTGAAGTCAAGAGACACGGATGCTGAGGCGTTGAAGGTCAAGAGTGTGGAGCTGGTCTCGGTGTCCGGTGCTGAAGGTACGGATCTTACGGGCGACTTTGTCGCCACGGTATCGGCTGCCGGGATCTCGTCCGTGTCCAGGACGAATGCCGGCCGAAGCATCAAGATCACGCTTCCCGACGGAGAAGAACCGACGCTTTCAAGCAGGGATGAGCTGAAATTCACATTGCTGGCCCTCCCTGTCAGCCAGTCCCACCTGACTCTCGTACTTACGCTCTATGAAGGCACTACCCTGGTGCGGCGTACACTTGAACTCCGCAAGGATGGCGACTGGATTACGGTACCTGCGGGCAAGAAACTGTATATCTGGGGCCTGGATGTGCCCGGATGGCACTATTTCATCGACAACGTCCCGGACATTGTCATCAACGGACGGGCTGCAGGCAGCAGCACCGGTACTATCAAGTCCTACCGCACGAGCGGATCGACCACGGAGTATGTCCCGGTGACCTTCCAATACTCAGCCGACGGGACCAACTTCACCGACGGCCTCCCGGCTGGCTTGACCGGTTTCTCGTTATCGGACGGCTCCGCCGCCACCGAGAAAACCCTCACGGCGAGCGTGGGCGCGCACGAAGAAATCCAGGAAGTGATCGAGATGGATGAGAAGCTGGATCACGCGCGGATCATGGCAACGCGTGCGCCGGTGGGATCCTCCTCGAATCCTTACGATCTGTCGATGCATACCATCACGGGCGAGGCCCGCTCGATGCCGGTCACGGCAAACAGTTATGTCGTAAGCGCCCCGGGCACCTATTGCTTCCCGCTGGTCTATGGCAACGCCATTGACTACAACAAAAGGGCGGACATTGCAGCTACCACACCCGGCGGAGGCAACAAGGCCGCCTATCAGGCCTCCACTCCAACCAGCCCGTTCACCCCATTTGTCCGATTCGACGGTCAGACCATCTCGCGGCCTTATATCTTGTGGGACATCAGCGACGGGATGACGAACCCGGGCCTATATGTCTGGTCCAATTACGAACTCGTCGTGGTCTGGGAGGACACCCCGGAGGAAGAGAAAATCATTGCAGCACCACCTTCTGTCAAACAGTTCGACAACAACGATCCCCAACACCCTTTGGGACACGACGTGATCTATGGTGTATTTACCATTCCTACCACCTCCATTGACGAGGTGAACAAAAAGGTCAGCGGCGCCCACCAGGGCAACATCGTCATCGCCCTCCGGACCAAGAAAGCCATTACCGTGAACGGGACGGAGTGGCCCGTGGGGACGATCATCTGGAGCTGGCACATCTGGGTTACGGACAACGATATGACTCCGGTCCGGGTTCAGACCAGGGGTACTGCGGCCAAGCCCTATAATGATATGATGCCTTATCATCTGGGCTGGTGCGACGAGAAAGTGTTTGACAACACCATCTTCAAAACCCGCACCTGGTATGTCAAGGCCACCCAGACGGAAGGCGAAGGCACGCCGGTGTCCAGGGTGTTCAAAGTCATCCAATACGGCGACAATGTCATGGAGCAGGTCAGCTGGTCGGCCAGCACCTGCTACCAATGGGGACGCAAGGACCCGATGCTGCCCGGTTACAATTCATTCTCGGGGAGTTCATACGGCGAGATGCGCCCGGAAGACTTCAACCCCACCAACAAACCCTGGCATTCCCCATCCGGCTATACAATCGCAGGGGCCGCCCCCGGCTATATCGCGATCGGGACCCGCATGGGTATAGACGAACAGATACGCTCTCCGTACCTGCTCAACAATGTGGGATACAATTATTATAATCTGTGGAATGCCAACGCCGCCAACACCGTGGGCGTGGACAGGACGGTCGTCAAGACCATCTACGATCCCTGCCCGCCAGGATACAGCGTGCCGCATATGTGGGCCTTCTCCAACTTTAACAAAAATGGGACGGGCGCCGTCGTAGGTGTCCGCAGCTATGCGGATACCAATGCGGCGGATGTCGATGGAGACGGAGAATTGACCGCAAGTGATTTCGAGCAGGAGGATGGCTGGCATTTCTATACTGGCATAGGGAGCGATACTATCTTCTTCCCGGCCACTTGTGCCCGTGTTGGCGGTGATGGATACATCCGGTACTTCCATAACGGATACATATGGACGGCGGCCCGCGAGAACTCCCCTTCTGCTGCCAATGGCGGTTTTGATCTCTTCTATAACGATACCGGTGTTGAAGTTTGGGTGAGCGGCACCGCACACGCCTTGACCGTGCATCCAGTGGCAGAATAAAATGAGCAGGAAATGACCATATTCTTCAAACGGCTCATGCAGGACACAGTCTTGTCAGCCATCGGATCCCTGGCAGGAATCCTGCTGATGCGCGGAGTAACCGACCCCGTCCCGGGGTTTGCCTGGCTAGCGATGAGGTGGGTCGGCGCCGGGGCAGCGCTGACAGCCGCGGCGCTGGCCGCAGCAGGCAGCCGCACCGCAGTGTTCCGCTACGCATCGGCGCGCGGTTACGGCCGCCTGGCTTTAGCCTTGGCGACCAAGGAGGTTGGAATGGCCGTGTTGGGCTTCACCGGGCTGCTCGGTCTATCCGGCATATTGCCGGCCGTAATCGCGTTGTTCTCCGACACACTGTTCACGGCTGCGGCACTCTTCACGCCACGGTTCCTCGTGCGCAGCGTGCGGCGCGAGGACCGGCAGATCCGCGCCACCACCGGACTGCCTAACGTCCTGGTGGTCGGAACGGGCCGGAACGCCGTTGCGCTGGCCGACGACTTGGTAAACGCCGGCACCTACAACGTGCTGGGGTTCCTCAGTGACAGTCCCGACCACGCCGGAATGGTAATCGGCAACCTGACGGTTTATGCCGCCGCCTCCAACGCTGAACTCAACGCCTTGCAATGGCGCCTGGGAGGCATCGACGCCATATTCTTTCCCGGCGGTTATATCAGATAATTGATAATCCGACAGAAAAACGTATCTTTGTTCCATGCACCTGAAAAACGGATACGTCCTGCGGGAACTCGGCGACGACGCCATCGTGATAGGAGAAGGCGCAGACGTGGATTTCCAGCGCCTGATCTCGCTCAACTCCTCCGCCGCCTACTTGTGGCGGCGCGTGGAGGGCTGCGAGTTTGATACTGCCACGCTTGCGAATCTGCTCCTCGAAGAGTACGAGGTCGGCGCTGCAGAGGCCGCTGACGCCGCAGCGGATATTGCTGCGGCCTGGCTCCACGCCGGCATCGCCGAAGAATAGCGAAAAAAGCCGCCAAGGTATTGCATTTCCAGCAAAATGCGCTATCTTTGCAACTGAAATGGTCCGTCCATTCCATAATTTCTACCACGTGCTTGCCTAGCAGGCACGGCGGCGAAGCCGTTTTTCGAACTAATAAATCTATTCAAAATATGCGCAAAATTGCAGTAATTTTGGCGGCCCTCTTCGTGGGGGTCCCCACCCTTTTTGCCCAGTCTCCGTTCGACTATGCCGGACGTTGGAATTTCTCCGTCCAGGGCGGTCTTGCGGTCACGGTCAGCGACAATGTCTTCGGTTACACCGACAACGGCATGACCAAGGACCTCCTCAAACTTCAAGGCGCCGCAGCCATTGGTTATGATTTCACGAGCGGTTTCGGCGTCCGGATTGCGGGCGGTTATGCCCAGCACGCCGGCAGTTCCAACATTCTGGAGACCGGAAGCAAGGATGTTTGGCCCTTCACCTACCAGAGCATCTATGGCTTCGCTGACGCCATCCTCAACGTCAATGGTATGGCCGAGAACTTTGGGCCTTTCTCCCCGAAGTTCTACGCCGGTATCGGCATGGCCAAGACCTTTGGTTTCACGAACCCGAACCACCCGTTCCAGAACCCGCATGATCCCAACTTCACTCTGGGTTTCCGTGGTGGTTTCATCGCCGAGATCAGCTTCCAGTCTGGGCTCGGAATCTTCGCCGACCTTGGCATCGAGGCCTATGATGACTGGCACAACGGCATCCGCCCGTCCAATGTTGACCAGGATCGCTACAAAGGTTATGCAGGTTTCCCGTTCGACCTCGTCGGCAAACTCTCCTTCGGTGTAATCTATCACTTCAAATAGTCGAAATCTAAAAGCTCAAAGAATATGAAAATCAAGAGATTCGTTATCACGATGCTCGCCCTGGCAGCCGGTCTGACGGCTTTCGCACAGGAGACTGAGTATGTCCAGTACAACTGGTTCGCCGGTGTCGGCGGCGGTGTCAACATCGGCTGGGACGGCGAGAAGTTCGTCAGCCGTGAGAATTCCCACGTTGGCGCAGGCTATGCCGTGGATGTCTATGTCGGTAAGTGGTTCAATGACGTTGCCGGTTTCCGCGTGGGCTGGCAGGGCCTCACCACCAGCGACCAGTATGTCGACTTCGCCAAGAAGAAACTGATGTACGCCCACGCTGACGTGCTCGTCCGCCTGCACCGCAGTTTTATTCCTTACGTGCACGCTGGTTACATGAAGATTGACCAGGGCACCGCTGCCGGCGGTCTTGGTCTCATGTTCCCGATCTATCTCGGCAAGGTCGTCCGCATCGTTCCTGATTTCCGCTATGCCATCTTCCCGAATGCAGCTATCAACCGGGAGGGCAACAAGAGCGGCCGTATCGGCCCGGGTTCCAACCTCAGCGCCACCATCGGTCTCGCTTTCAACCTCGGCGGCAAGCTCACCCCGAAGACCGTCTATGTGGACCGCGAGTCCATCAAGTATGTTGACAAGCCGTATGCCGTGCATGACACTGTCTACGTGACCCGTCCTGACATCGACGGCAAGGCCCAGGAGGTCAACGACTTCCTGCAGAACACCACTCTCTTCGAATTCGACTCCTACGAGATCACTGAGGAAGCCAAGCTCGGTCTGGACCGCGTGGTCGAATGGATGAAGAAGTATCCGAAGGTCACTGCCAAGGTTGACGGCCACACCGACAACATCGGTACCGAGGCTTACAACCAGACCCTGTCTGAGAATCGTGCCAAGGCCATCGTCGACTACCTCGTCGACAAGGGCATCGCCGCCAACCGCCTCAGCTACGAGGGCCACGGCTACAGCCAGCCGGTCGGTGACAACAAGACCTGGCTCGGTCGTCATCAGAACCGTCGTATCGAGATTACCTTCCACTACGACGACTAGTTCTTAGATTAATCCTACCCAAACCCCCTGGTGCTTATCCCCTCTCCGGGGGACTGCACCGGGGGGTTTAGGTTTTAACAGGTAATATCCTGAAGATGAAAGCATTAATTTTAAATAGCGGGCTCGGCCATCGTATGGGTGTCATCACTAAAGAGCATCCTAAATGCATGACCGAAATCTCCTACAAGAACACCATTCTCAGTCGCCAGTTAAACCAACTGGTCAGTTTTGGCATCGTCGATGTCGTGATCACGACTGGCTACTATGATCAAGTGCTCATCGATTATTGCAATGCTTTACATCTCCCGTTGAATATTACTTTCGTCAATAATCCGCTTTACGACGAAACCAACTATATCTATAGCATCTATTGCGCCAAGACTTATCTCGACAATGACGATATCCTCTTGATGCACGGGGACTTGGCCTTCGAAAGCCTCGTGATGGAAACCGTAATCGAATGCCCTGCAAGTTGCATGGTCGTAAGCAGCACGGTGCCTCTGCCGGAAAAAGACTTCAAAGCCGTCATAAAGGACAGCAGAATAGAGAAGATAGGTATCGGGTTCTTCGATAATGCCGTGGCTGCCCAGCCCCTATACAAAATCAAGAAGGCCGACTGGCAGATATGGCTCCGGAGTATAGTGTCATTCTGCGAGACAGGTAACCGAAAGGTGTATGCAGAGAACGCCTTCAACGAGGTGAGCGGCCAGTGCAAGATCTATCCTTGCGACGTGAAGGATATGCTCTGCGCGGAGATTGACACCCCGGAAGACCTCATGATCGTGAGGGAAAAAGTGGCGGCGGTCAACGAGCGTACCGTGTACATGTGTTTCTCCACAGAATACATCCACTCCGGTCACATTGCCATTATTAACAAAGCCCGAAGGCTGGGCCGTCTGATTATCGGTGTACTCTCAGATGAGGCTGTCTCAAGTTTCAAGCGGTACCCCTTGATTCCTTTCGAAGAACGGAAGGCTATCTTTGAGAATATCGCGGGCGTAGAGCGCGTCGTAACACAAAAGACCCTCTCGTATGCTGATATCCTTCGTGAGTTGAAGCCAGACTATGTAGTCCATGGAGATGATTGGTGCGAGGGTTTCCAAAAGCCCATCCGCCAAGAGGTCTGCGATGTACTGGCCGAATTTGGAGGATCACTCGTCGAGTACCCATATAGTAACGACCCACAATACAAAGAACTGGATGCAGTTCACCGGGCTGAGGCTGCCATGCCGGATATCAGAAGAGGCCGGCTGCGCAAGCTTATCAATATGAAAGGTTTGGTGACCGCTTTGGAAGCTCACAGCGGCATCACCGGATTGATCGTCGAGAAGACCACCATTCTTCAGGACGGGAAGACTTTCCAGTTCGATGCCATGTGGATCAGTTCGCTATGTGACTCCACCGCCAAAGGGAAACCAGACATTGAACTGGTGGATATGACCAGCCGTTTCCGCACGATTGATGATATCATGGAAGTGACGACCAAGCCTATTATCTTCGATGGTGATACAGGAGGCCTGACTGAACACTTTGTTTATACTGTCCGTTCACTGGAACGCATGGGGGTAAGCATGGTGATTATCGAAGATAAGACAGGCCTGAAAAAGAACTCCCTCTTTGGGACGGAAGTAAAACAGGTTCAAGACAGCATCGAGAATTTCTGCGCTAAGATCCGGGCGGGAAAACATGCGCAGAAGACTAAAGAATTCATGATTTGCGCCCGCATCGAGAGCCTTATCCTAGAGCAAGGGATGGAAGACGCACTTACAAGAGCCTTTGCTTTCAGCGGGGCTGGCGCTGACGCCATCATGATTCACAGTCGCAAGAAGGATCCCGCTGAGATATTCGAGTTCGTGGATAAGTTCAGGCAGAAAGATGCGGTAACACCGATCGTGGTTGTCCCCACATCCTTCAATACTGTCACCGAGCAGGAGTTCAAGGACAGAGGCGTGAATGTGGTTATTTACGCCAACCAGCTCACTCGCACCGGATTCCCGGCCATGCAGGACGCAGCCAGGACTATCCTGGAGCACCATAGGGCAAAGGAGTGCGATGACAAGTGTATGCCCATCAAGGATATTATCACGCTAATTCCCGAAGAATAATGATCCGGCCTGCGTTCTTTATTGAAAAACTTGGGGAATATGGAATCGACTGCTATGCCGGTGTGCCTGACAGTTTGTTGAAAAGCATCTGTGCATACATCACCGACCATTTCGACGCCCGGCACAGTATCATTTCCGCCAATGAAGGTGCAGCCATAGGCATTGCCGCCGGTCATTATCTGGCTACCGGGAAGCCCGCATGTGTCTATTTGCAGAATAGTGGTGAGGGAAATATCATCAACCCGCTCGCCTCGCTTACCGATCCCGAAGTATATAACATCCCCGTACTGCTATTGATAGGCTGGCGTGGCCGCCCCGGCGCACACGACGAGCCGCAGCATGTGAAGCAAGGAAAGGTGACGACCAGCCTGCTGGACACGATGGGCGTCAACTATGAAGTTCTCAGCAAGGAAGAAGACAAGGCCGTAATACAGATTGCCAAAGCTGTCAAGTCTCTCGAGAATAACGATGTCTATGCCTTGGTGATTGAAAAAGGCACCTTTGAGGAATATACGCTCCTGAAAGAGGAGGCCAATGACTTCACGATGAGCCGCGAACAAGCCATCCAGATCGTTGCCGCTGCACTAGGCGAGAGGGATTGCATCGTGAGCACTACGGGGATGATAAGCCGCGAACTCTTCGAGTATAGAGCCGCCTTAGGACAAGGGCACGAACGGGATTTCCTTACTGTGGGCAGCATGGGGCATGCCTCTCAGATTGCCCTCGGCATTGCCTTGGCCCAGCCGTTTCGCCGTATATGGTGTTTCGACGGTGATGGCGCTGCCATCATGCACATGGGCAGCATGGCAGTCTTGGCCAGTAAAGTTCCGAAGAACTATATCCACGTCATTTTCAACAATGGCGCACACGACAGTGTCGGTGGCCAGCCCACCGTTGGGCTGAAGATTGACCTTCCTGCTATCGCAAATGCCATGAGGTACCCTAACGTCTTCACGGTTGATTCGAAAGAGGACCTCCTTGAAGTACTGAAGACCGTCTGCAGAATTGACGGGCCAACTCTCATTGAAGTGAAAGTGAAAAAGGGCAACCGCAAGGACCTTGGCCGTCCGACGACCACACCGGTTGACAACAAAAAGTCATTGATGGCCTTTCTCGCAGAATAAAGATGCAGAAGATAATAGAAGGATTATCCGGCCTCCCGGGAATCTTGAAAGAGACTTGTTGTCGGAAGTTGTTCCTGGTAACAGACTCTTCGTACCCGTTCTTGAGCATCAAGGATGCGATTGAAGCCTTGCCGGTGGCGGAAAAGTTGTTTTTCAGCGACTTCACCCCTAATCCACAGTACAATCAAGTCTGTAAGGGCATCGAATTGCTGAAGGCTTCCCGCTGCGATACCATCATCGCCGTGGGAGGTGGCAGTGCCATCGATGTAGCCAAATGTATCAAGCTTGCCGTATTGGCAGAGGAAGGTAATGCGGCCATTATCTCCCCATTGGTATCCAAGCATCTTCCGATAGATGGGGACAAAATCCCGTTCATTGCAATCCCGACAACGGCAGGAACGGGCAGCGAGTCCACGCACAACGCCGTAATGTACTATGAAGGTGTCAAGCAGACCGTCACCAATGATGGCATATTGCCCGACTATGCCATCCTGGAACCCAGCGTGCTGAAAACGCTTCCTCCGTATCAGAAGAAATGCACCATGATGGATGCCCTATGTCAAGGAATCGAATCTTGGTGGTCAATCAACAGCACGGATGAGAGCAAGGAGTACTCGAGGATGTGTATAGAACTGGTGGCTGCCAATTGGCGCAAATACATCTTCGAGAATGATGACAACGCCGCTGCGCAGATCATGCTGGCTGCGAACTTTGGGGGGCGGGCCATCAACATTGCCCAAACGACGGCTGCCCACGCAATGAGTTACAAGATTACATCCCTGTTTGGATTGCCTCACGGCCACGCTGTTTCCGTATGTCTGCCCGGATTATGGGGCTATATGCTTAATCATATGAACCAGGTTGTCGATCGGCGAGGCAAAGATTATTTGATCCGGGTCTTCGCTGATATATCAAGTTCCTTAGGGGATAATTCCGCAGAGGATGCAATTATACTGTTTCGGCAGATGATGTCTGATCTGGAGCTCAACAGCCCTGATCCTGACGGGTTGTACTCACATCTGGATTTACTGGTTGAATCCGTTAATCCCGTTCGGTTGAAGAATAATCCCATTGAATTATGCAGAGCTGACATAAGATATCTGTATTCACACATGGGCCAATGATTATGAGACTTTCTTTTCTCAGTCTTTTGTTGTCGGGAGCAATGCTTTCCATAATACTGGCAGCATGCACCCCCACCCAAGCTGAGCCGATTCCGGATACAGACCATATCATCATCCTCGCCTTCGATGGTTGGGGGAGTTCTTCTTTTGAATCTGCCGAGATGCCCTTTTTGAAGGGCATGATACCCAACAGCGCCTGGTCTGTCCATAAGCGTTCTGTACTGCCAAGTTCGAGTGCATGTAATTGGGCCTCGATGTTCAAAGGTGCCGGCCCGGAGGCGCATGGATACATTGAATGGGACACCCGGACGCCTGTTTTCGATGTCGTGGAAACGGATGAAAAGGGAAATTTTCCATCCTTCTTCTCCCTTTACAGAAAACACTTCCCCTCCAGGGAAATGGGCTATTTGTATCAGTGGGAAGGAATGAAGTTTATTCTCGATACTGAAGATTTCAATTACCTCCAGGAATTCCCGGTATCCAATAGCGGGAGTGATATGATGAAAGATGCTGCGATTTCGTATATCCTTGACAAGAGGCCCTCTGTTGCCGCATTCATCTGGGACTACCCAGATAAGGTTGGACATATGAATGGGTGGTATTCTTCTGAATATATGCGCGAATTAACGCATATCGATTCTATTATCGAGGAGATTGTCAACGCTTGTTCAATCGCCGGAATCTTAGAGAACACTCTGTTTGTGATCACCTCCGACCACGGGGGGCATGAAACAACTCATGGCTCTCCGCGGATGTCCGATCTGGAAACGCCCTTCATCATGTTCGGGAAAAGGATTCGGGCCGGGGAAATCCGCGCTCCTTTTTTGCAATACGATGTCGCTGCCATTCTTGCAGATTATGCACATTTTGAGCAACCGGCTGCATGGCGGGGCATGAACCCTGATCCGACCCGTTTCGAGTAGTTCTTTATGATTTGATCATATGTCACAGCTTGAAGCTACAGATACCAGAATCGTCCAACTGACTCTTCTCAAAGAATTATTAAGGGTCTGCCAGTCTTTCAACATACCTGCATGGGCTGACGCAGGGACTCTTCTCGGTGCCATTCGCCACAAAGGTTTCATTCCTTGGGACGATGACATCGATATGATGATGATGCGGCCCGATTACGACAGGTTGGTTGAGATTGCCCCCCGCGCGTTCAAGCCCCCTTTCTTTTTCCAGACGGCCTACACAGAGGATGTGCCTTATCCCAGGGGACACGCTCAACTCAGGATGGACAACACAACAGCCATCCTGCCAGCGGATATCACCCAGGACTTCCACCAAGGCATCTTCATTGACATTTTTCCCTATGACGCCGTCCCCGACGATCCATCCGCGAGGGACCGGCTCATCCAGGAGCGGAACCGGATGTTCGCCGAGATGACCGAATACGCTTATGGCCACGCCTCCGTTTTCAGCGCCAGCCATAACCAGGCTCTCCGCAGTGTCCGGAAGGTAATTGATAGCATTGGATTCAAAGGGTACTATGCCTCGTTCGAGGAGCTGTTCAGGGCCTTTCCCATCTCAGAGAACAAAACCATTGCCTGCCTGTCATTCACCTCGGACCTAAGGAAATTCCAACGGGATAAAGAATGGTACCGTGAGACCCTCATAGTCCCTTTCGAAGACATGACGATTCCCATCCCTGCAGGATACGATCAGATCCTGACAAAACTGTATGGGGATTATATGACTCCGGTCAAAGCCCCCACCTTACATGGCGGCTTCGCGGTTCTGGACACGCAGAAATCCTATCGGCAGTATCTCCCGAGTCTTAGAAGACAAAGAAGAAAAGCCATCTGGAAGGAGCGCTTCCATAAATACCTCAGTTTCTTGCGCGGATAATGCCTTCAATGAAGAAAGCGGCGATTTTGGGAATGTCCTGGACAGCGATGGAAAAGGTCATTTCCCGGATTGTGGTATTCGTCCTCGGAATCATCCTGGCCCGGAAACTGCTGCCGTCTGACTATGGCATCTTCGGGATGCTTGACATCTTCATCGCCATCGCGGCAACGCTGACCGACAGCGGACTTGGCAGCGCCTTGATCCAGAAGAAAGAGAAGACCGATGTCGATTATTCGACATTCTTTATCTTCAATTTCGGTGTCAGCGCCCTGCTCTACCTTATCCTATTTTTCGCTGCGCCCTGGATTGCATCTTTTTACAGCACGCCGATTCTCAAGGATGTCACCAGGGTTGTCGCGCTGCAACTCGTACTGAACGCCCTCTTCAATACCCAGTTCACGAAACTGCGGGTCGACCTTCGGTTCAAGGACCTGTCGCTTATCTCCATCGCATCCCAAATCCTGACCGGGATCATTGCCATTATCCTTGCTTATCTTGGCTTTGGGGTATGGGCGCTGGTTTTCCAGGTCCTTATAGGCAGCATCCTGCGCGGACTGCTCGTCATGCGGGCCCTCCACTGGTGGACGCCCGGGACGCGTTTTTCCAACAGTTCTTTTAAAGGGCTTTTCGGTTTTGGCTCCAAGATACTGGCATCGTCCCTAATCAATACCATATACGGAAACCTGTATACGCTGATCATCGGAAAAGCCTATTCAGCGGATGAAGTAGGACATTTCAACCGAGGTAGTTCCCTGGCTGTCTTCCCGTCCAATGCCCTGACCGATATCGTCGTATCCGTCAACTATCCCATCCTGTCCAGGCTGCAGGACGACAACGACAAACTGATCTCCGCCTACCGGAAGATGCTGACGCTCCCGTTGTTCATTCTCTATCCCACCATCATCGGACTCGGAGTCCTGGCCGAGCCGGTGGTCGGGCTCCTGCTCAAAGAGCAGTGGCTTCCTTGCGTCCCTTTCCTCCAGATCATGTGTCTGGGGACCATCTTTACCCCGCTTACGCATATCAACCTGAATCTGCTATACGTCAAGGGCCGCTCGGACCTGGTGCTGAAACTGGAGCTGATCAAGAAGCCCATCGGTTTCGCCCTCATCTTCATCTCCATGCAGTTCGGTATCATGTGGCTGATGGCCGGGAAGGCGTTGTATGAGTTTATCGCCTTCTCCATCAACTGCTTCTATACGGGCAAGATTCTCGGTTACGGATGGAAGGAACAGATGGCGGATATCACGCCCATCATCCTTAAGGCCCTCCTGATGGGTGCCGCCGTCTATTTCATCTGCAGCCCGCTGTCCGGTTGGTGGACCAAGCTTCTGGTTGGCGCAGCCGCCGGTATCATCGTATATGCAGGCATCGCAATCATCACCCGGGACAGGAATTTCAAGGAAATCATTTCCCTGCTGAAGGAGTTCCGCAAAGGATAATCGTTGCATGAGAGAGTTTGACTACCTGATCGTTGGCTCCGGCCTCTATGGCGCCACCTACGCCCATCTCGCCCGCAAGGCGGGCAAGCGCTGCCTGGTGATCGACAAGCGCCCGCACCTGGGCGGGAATGTCTATTGCGAGGACATCGAAGGCATCCATGTCCACAAGTACGGCGCCCATATCTTCCATACCTCCAGCAAGGAGGTCTGGGATTTCGTGAACGGCATCGTGCCCTTCAACCGCTACACCAACTCCCCCATTGCGAACTACAACGGCGAGCTCTATAACCTGCCCTTCAACATGAACACCTTCCACCAGATGTGGGGCGTGGTCACACCGGAGGAAGCAAAAGCCAAGATTGAGGAGCAGCAGGCCGATGCAAAAGCTGCCATGGAAGCTGCCGGTGTGCAGGAGCCCCGCAACCTGGAAGAACAGGCGCTCCTGCTGGTCGGCCGGGACATCTACGAAAAACTCGTCAAAGGCTATACGGAGAAGCAATGGGGGCGTCCGTGCACAGAACTCCCTGCTTTCATCATCAAACGGCTGCCCGTACGCTTCATCTATGACAACAACTATTTTAACGACAAGTACCAAGGTATCCCGGAAGGCGGATACAACAAATTGGTCGACGGCCTGTTGGAAGGGATCGAAACCCGCACGGACACGGATTTCTTCGCGGACCGCGCCCATTGGGAGCATGTAGCCGACAAGATTGTCTTCACCGGCAAAATCGACGAGTTCTACGGCTACCGTTTCGGCAAGCTTGAGTACCGCACGGTCCGTTTCGAGAACGAGGTGCTCACCTGCCCCAACTTCCAGGGCAATGCCGTCATCAATTATACAGCCCGTAACGTTCCATATACCCGGGTCATCGAACACAAGCACTTCGAATCCTTCGGTCCTGCGGTTTACGACAACCCACATACGGTCATCTCCCGGGAATACTCCACGGAATGGCAGGAAGGGATGGAACCGTTCTATCCCGTCAACGATGAGAAAAACAATGCCCTGTACCAGAAATACAAAGCCCTGGCCGACGCGGAGCAGCATGTCATCTTCGGCGGCCGTCTGGCTGAATACAGGTATTATGACATGGCACCCATAATCGAAATACTCCTGAAATCAGAAATCCGATGAGCGAGACGAACTGCAAGATACTGGTCTGCTGCCACAAGAAAGACGTTTTCGCAAACGATCCCCCCTACTTCCCCATCCAGGTCGGCAAAGCGATTTCCTCCGTCGACCTGGGTATTCCCGGAGATGATACCGGGGACAATATCAGCGAGAAGAACCCGAGTTATTGCGAACTGACCGGCCTATACTGGGCCTGGAAGAATCTCAAGGACACCGACGTGATCGGACTCTGCCACTACCGCCGGTATTTCGACTTCCACAAGCAGACACGGCGGGGTTTCCCTTGGACGGCGTACAAAACCGATCGTTTCGGCGACCTGGACCTTAGCGTGCCCCCGCAGATCCTGGATGCTGTCAGGAACGGCTCGGTTGTCATGGCCAAACCCAGGACCTACCGCGAGACACTGTTTGTTGAGTATTGTACCAGCCACATCAGCGATGACATAAGACTGCTGCACAACGTCATCAAGGTCCACCAGCCCGAGAATGTCCAAAAGGCGTTTTTCAAGGTTGTCTATCAAGGCAACAAACTGCGCCACTACAACATGTTCATCATGCGCTGGGACTTGTTCGACCAGTACTGTTCATGGCTCTTCCCGCTGCTTGATACCATGGAAGGAGGCATCGATATCTCCCACTACAGTCCGGCGCAGAAACGCATTTTCGGCTATATGGCGGAGCGATTGCTGAATGTATGGGTCGAAGCGAACAATCTCCCGGTCATCGAGAGACCTGTCCTCTGGTTCAATGATGCGGAAGATCCCATGAGTTTGTACTCCCCGCTCCGATACAGGCTCCGTCTGCTGACAAACCATCTCGCACACTTCTTTTCCAAGCCCAGACAATAATGGCAAGAACTTTAGCCTTCTATCTTCCCCAGTTCTACCCCACCCCGGAAAATGACCGCTGGTGGGGAAAAGGATTCACCGAATGGACCAATGTCGGGAGGGCCAAGCCTCTATTCCCCGGCCACTACCAGCCGCGCATTCCCGCCGATCTCGGTTACTACGATCTCCGCTTGACGGAAGTACGGGAACAACAGGCACGGATGGCCCGGGAAGCCGGAATCGAAGGTTTCTGCTATTGGCACTACTGGTTTGCCGGCATCAGGCTCCTGGACAGGGTTTTCGAAGAAGTGGTCAGTTCCGGGACACCGGATTATCCTTTCTGTCTCTGCTGGGCCAACCATTCCTGGAAGGCAAAAACCTGGGATCCGGCAGTGCCGGACACAATGCTGATGGAACAGACCTATCCCGGCGCGGAAGATTACAAGCAGCAATTCCTGGCTCTGCTTCCGGCGTTCAAGGACAAACGCTATATTACCGTGGGCGGCAAGCTTCTTTTCGGCATTTTCGAGCCGGGAGGGATTCCCGATATGGCGGAAATGGCTTCTGTCTGGAACCGGCTGGCAGAGGAGAACGGGCTTCCAGGGTTCTGCTTTTTCGCGTTTGCCCAAGGGCAAGGTGCTCTACAGGCGGCCCGCAATCCGGCATTCGACAAGATTGTCTATGATGCGATGTTCGATGCCGTCTATATCAGGAACCACAGGCGCGCTGCCCGACTCAGGGCGAAACTCTGCGATATCCTGGACCAGCCCTGGCCCATTCCCTACACATTCTACACCCAAACGGCACTGGACCAGTTCACCCGATTCCCGGAGACCGTTCCGTGCATAGATCCCAACTTTGACCATTCACCCCGGAGCGGAAAGAAAGGAGTTATTCTCCATGACAGTACGCCCCAATACTGGGGGTCTTTTCTTAAGAAAGCGGTCGATCTAGTAGACCAGCGAGAGCAAGACGGGTTGTTGTTTATCAAGGCCTGGAACGAATGGGGCGAGGGGAATTATCTCGAGCCAGATCTCCGGTTCGGAGACCAGTATCTGTCCGAAATGAAAAAAGTCCTGGGATGACCCACGCCTGGCTCATCATCGCGCACAACGAGTTCGACGTCCTCCAGCGGCTGGTGTCCATGTTGGATGCGCCGGAAAGCGACTTCTATATCCATTTCGACAAGAAAGTCCGCTCCTTGCCGGACATCCGCGTTGAGCACGGGAAACTGGTTGTGCTGAAAGAGCGCATCGACGTCCGTTGGGGGACGGTCTCCCAGATCGAAACGGAACTCTTACTGCTTGAGACGGCTAGCAAACACGGCAATTATTCCTTTTATCACATCCTTTCCGGGACCCACCTCCCACTGGTTCCTTACGAAGAGCTATCGACGTTCTATGCCGCCCATTCCGGCGAGGAGGTCATGAGGTTCTGGCCAGCGGATGCAGGAGACGCTGACTTTAAGCTGCGACGCTATCACTTCCCGGTACGGGATTTCAAATCTGCCAATCCAACTCTCCGGACACTCTGCCAGAAGACCTGGACTGCCGTGATCAAAGTGCAGAAAATCTTAGGAATCAGACATATGAAAGGCCAGGAATTCTACAAGACAGATAATTGGGTAAGCCTCTCGGAAAAAGCCTGCCGTTTCCTGGTAGAGCGAAAGGTCTACTTGCAGAAAAAATACCGCTGGTCTTTCTGTGGAGACGAGTATTTCATTGCCTCCGAGTTGTTGGAGAAGCAGTCGGAATTCCGCATCTTCGACTGCCCGAATCTTCTATATGTCGAATTCCAGAAGGACACCCCCAGGACGTTCCTTTTGGACGATTATTCCAATCTACAAAAAACAGGGTTCCTTTGGGCCCGGAAGTTCTCCAACCGAAATGCAGCACAACTGGGCTGAGTTGCAGTCAAGGACAATAGACAGCCTTCGTTTTCCGATGGCTGTGGCCATTGTGGTTTTCCACTATGCGCTTTCTTTGATTCTTGGAGCATCCGAGCCACTCCGCGGGTTGTGCATCTTCTTCCAGGAGGGGATCTGCCGCCTGGCTGTTCCCTGCTTCTTCCTTATTTCCGGCTACTTGTTCTTCTGCGGACTGGAGAATTGGGATTGGCATCTCTGGAAAGAAAAAATCAAGAGACGGGGTTTATCCCTGCTCCTCCCCTATCTTCTGTGGAACATCATTGCTTTCCTTGTTTTCTGGGCGTTTTCCAATCTGGGCGTTGTAAAAGTTCCGTTCGCCCAGGAATACCTGAAATACGGCGGGCTGAAGATGTTCTGGAGTGTCGAAGGAGGCATTCCTTTGGGTATCAAGGCATACCCTGTCGACAGTCCCCTGTGGTTCATTCGGGATCTGATGTTCTATGTCCTCATCACGCCCGCCATCTTCTTGTTTATCCGTTGGACCAAAGGATACGGAGTCCTCGCCGTCATCCTGCTGCATCTTGCCGTTTCCGGGATAGTTCCCGAAGGATTCGTTTTCTTCATGACCGGTTCTTTCCTGAGGCTTTCCGGAAAGAATCTCGTCGAGATTACCTGGGACAGGAAATGGCTCCTCCTGTCGCTGGCAGGCCTGTTCCTTGTCGCGACACTTTGTACCGTCGACCATTCCACGTACTGGAACCGTTTTTTCAAAATCCTGTTTCTATTATCCGGCATCGGGGCAACATTCTGTCTGGCCGGTCACGCTTTGGAAAGAAGCGGTTCCAACGCAAACCCTTTCCTTGTCAGAAGCAGTTTCTTTATCTTCGCCGCCCATGAGATCCTGATTCTCCGGCACATTGCACATCCGCTTGTCCAAAAGGTCCTTCCCGGGGGCGCATTCTGGGACTGCCTGAGATTCTTCCTGGCACCGACGCTTGCTGTAGCCATCTGCCTGGGACTTATGTTCCTCCTCGAGAAGGTTCTTCCGCGAACTGCCCGTATTTTGACAGGGAACCGTAAACAACGTTTGACCATAGAGAAAAAATGACATCCAAAGAAAGACTCCTCGAGTGGCTGATCCGGCCGGAGCACTTCTACATCAGCCGATTCCTGCGATTCCTGCGAAAAGAAGAGAAGTATACTTTCTCCTCGCCCAACAAGATGCTTGCTTTCTGGTACAAGGCCCGCAAGAACCGCTTGGGGGCCCGCCTCGGTTTTATCATCAGCGCCGGCTGTTTCGGGGAAGGACTTCAGTTGGAGCATTATGGTTCCGTCATCGTCAATCCGAAGGCCAGGATCGGAAAGAACTGCAAGATACACGGCAATTGCTGTATCGGCAGTGACGGTGGCTATCCCGATGACTCGCCCGTCATCGGGGACAACGTGGATATCGGCCAAGGTGCCCAAATCCTGGGCAATATCCACATTGCCGATAACGTGCGGATCGGGGCCGGGGCCGTCGTCGTCAAAGATGTCCTGACTCCAGGCGTCACTGTAATCGGCGTTCCCGGAAAGATTCTCCACCATGAAGAATAGTCCCGCTATCTCATTCATCCTTCCAGCCTGGAAAAGCGTTTATCTGGCTCAAGCCATATCCAGCATCAAGGAGCAGACTTGCCCGGATTGGGAGCTGGTCGTGGTCGATGACTGTTCACCGGAGCCACTGAGAGAGATTGTCACCTCGTTTGAGGATGCCCGCATCCGATATGTCCGGAACGAGAAGAATCTCGGCGGAGATAACCTGGTGCGACAGTGGAATCCCTCCATCACATTCGCTCAAGGAGACTATATCGTCCTGGCAGCCGATGACGATCTCTACAAACCGACCTTCTGCGAAGAGGTTATCCGGCTTGCCGGGAAATATCCCCAAGTCGATCTGATCCACTCTTCCGTAGAGCAGATTAACGAGCGCGGGGAACATCTCTGGGACGACAGCATCCTGCCGGAATTCACCAGCAAATATGAATACATTAACTGGTGGCTGACCGGCCGGTCATTTACCTGTATCGGAAACTTTGCTTTCAGGCGTTCGGCGCTATTGGCCGCGGGTGGATTCCTGGATTTCCCCTGCGCGTTCGGATCCGATATCGCCACGCCGATCATGCTTTCGCAAAACGGTGTCGCCAACGTCCAGGCTATGTTGTTTTGCTTCAGACAGTCTGCGCAGCACTTATCCTCCGACCGATCCAGGTTCTCGGAGAAACTGGAGGCCATTTCCCTACTCTCTGAATTCCTGCGCGGTATCTGCTATGAGGAGCCAGATAACCCGGCTGACAAGGAGTTCTACTCCATCGTCAAAGAGGACTACTTACACAAGAAATGCGTCTACGACTACTTCAACCTCGTCATCCAATATCTTCCTCTCCGGGAACTGATTCCCTATCTGAAGCGCTGCCGTCTTGCGGACGCAAAGGATAGGTTGATGATGGCCTTGCGCTGGATTAAAAGAAACATATGGAAACGCCGATAGCCATTGCTTTCACTCCCAATTATTTTGTCCCTGCGGCAACAACTCTGAAATCACTGCTGGATGCATCCTCCGGAGATTTTCGTATCATCTGCCTGGTCACCGATCCTATCCCGCAGGGGATGCAGGATAAACTGGTAGCACTCGGCGGAGGGCGCCTGCAGTTTGAGTATATCCCCCTCAAAGGACGGCTGGAGGGCCTGTATGTCGATCCTCGCTACACGGAAGCAGCCTCGTTCAGGCTGCTGCTTCCAGAACTATTGCCGGAAGTGGATTCTATCGTATACATGGATTGCGATATCATCATCCGCCAGGATATCGGAGCTCTATACCGCAATATCCGACTGGGAGACAACTACCTGGCCGTAATCTATGAGGCTCCGATCGAGCAACAGGCGGAGCGCTTCCGCGCGCTGGGTTGCGACCCGAACTGTTACTTCAATTCCGGCTTCCTGGTGATGAACCTCGTGCAGATGCGGAAAGAGAAGGTCTCCGAACGCCTGCTGGAGGCGTGCCGGGTCCCGTACCTGGAGTTCCCGGACCAGGATGCCCTCAACCAGGTCTGCCAGGGGCGTGTGCTCCCGCTCAGCCCTGTATATGACAGCATCCGGACCTTCTTTATCCCCAAATACAAACCAGACTTCGTCCGCCAGTACTCGGAGGGACTATGGGACGAAGTACAGCAGCGCGGCAATATCCACTATACCGGTGGCAAGCCCTGGAACCTTTTCACCGTCCGCTTTGCGGACTGGTGGAGGACCTACGACAGTCTGCCAGCAGACATTAAAGCCGAGTGGACTCCGCCGGCTAAAATGTACCGATTCTGGAATTTTTACCGCATTCCGGTCGTCGGACGAATCCTGGATGGTTTGCGCGGATTGAAACAATCAATGGCATGAAAAGCGCATTCCTCATACTTGCACATACCGAATTCGAAGTACTGAAACTGCTGGTCTCCTGCCTGGATGACCCGCGCAATGATATCTTCATCCATTTCGACAAGAAAGTCGCTTCGCTTCCGGAGATCCACACGGAGAAGGCGGGACTGAGCATCCTGGAGAGACGCATCGATGTGCGCTGGGGTGCTCCCAGCATGGTAGAGGCGGAATTCGTTCTTTTCGAGGAGGCGCTCTCCCAGGGGTCCTATCAGTATTATCATCTGCTCTCCGGGGTCGACCTGCCAATCAAGAGCCAGGACTATATCCACAATTATCTCGACGCCCACGCGGGCGAGGAATTCATCGGCTACACCTGGACCGAGATGCCTCCGGAGTTCCGGCGCAAGGTGCAGTGCCTGCACCTTTTCCCAGAGGAGTTCAAAGGAGCGAACCTCTGCAAGAGAGCCCTGCGGGCAGGATTCCTCCGTCTGCAAGAACTGCTCGGAATCTACCGGAACAAGGATGTGGATTTCAAGAAGGGCTCACAATGGGTCAGCGTGACCGAAGGGATGGCCCGCTTCTTCGTGGAGCATAAAGCGTGGGTCCGCCAGGTCTTCCGCAATACCTTCTGCTGCGACGAACTGGTGATGCAGACCCTGTGCTGGATGTCACCGTACCGGCAGAACCTGCATAGTCTCGGCTCCGACAGGGAAGGATGCATGCGGGAGATCGGCTGGCGGGAGAATCCGCAAGGAGGCGAGATGGTCCTGCAGGACTGGACGGAAGCAGATTTCGGGCGTCTGAAGACGTCTCCAGCCTTGTTCGCCCGTAAATTCAACAGCCAAGACCGCGCTTTTTTGGAAAAAATTTGCGAACTTGCAGCCCGATGAAGTTCAGCATCATCATGCCCGTCTATAATGCCGAAAAGGTGCTTCCCATTAGTCTGGAAAGCATCCGGGCGCAGCACTTCCGGGACTTCGAGCTGATCTTCGTGGAAGACGGGAGCTCTGACGCCACCGTGAGAGTCATCGAGGCATTCGCCACTTCGGCAGATTTCCCCTGCCACATCGTCTCGCAGCCGCGGAATATGGGTGTCTCCGCCGCGCGCAACCGCGGCTTGGCCGCCGCATGCGGGGATTATCTTGCATTCGTGGATGCGGATGACAGCATTGAACCTGAAGCATTGGAAGAGGCATCGCATGCCATAGAAGCTGCGGGCGGGCAAGTCGATATCCTGGGTTGGGACTGGACGCTTGGGTTTGAGAAGAGCGGACGCGTAATGCGCCAGGCTTACTATGACACGCCACTGCAGGCCATGAAGAACCTGATGGGAGGCACGATGCGCTGGAATCTATGGCTCTACATCGTGCGCCGGGAGCTGCTTCTGAGCCATGGCATCCGCTTCATCGACGGCGCAAACATGGGCGAGGATATGATGGTGATGCTCAAAGCTTTCTTGAAAGCGGAAACGATCGTCCCGCTGCATCGGCCGCTCTACCGCTACAATGCGCTCAGCGAGACATCACTCAGCCGGCAGTTCAGCCCGGAGCGGCGCCGGGAGATTTCGGAAAATCTGGAAGAGGCATTGAATGCCATCGCTTCCAGTTCCTTTGCCACGGCATTGGAGCCATACGGCAATTATCTGAAACTGTTCCTCAAACTCCCTCTGCTGATCAGTGCGGACCGCGCCAACTATGAGACCTGGTACGGATGGTTCACGGAAGCCAATGCTTCCGCCATGTCCAACAAGGCCCTTCCGCTGCGTACGCGACTGCTCCAAGGGATGGCCGCCAGACGGTGCTGGACAGCGGTTAAATTGTATTATTTGTTAGTGTACAAATTTGTATACGGCTTTATCTACCGATAGACGATGGGCAAATTGATCAAGGGTACATTCCTGACCATTATTGTCAGTTTCTTCATTTTTCCGGCAGAGTTTACTTTCCTGCCGACTTTGTTCAACTCCAAGAACCTGTTGGCTGCCGTGGGCGCCTTGGCCTATTTCTATGACAGCATCTGGGGCGGAGGATTCCGTCTGTCTCGCAGGACATTCATCTCCGCAATCATCGCCATCATCTTCTCGATCTGGTGCCTATACTCAGTCACTGTCAATGGAACCGATGACAACACCTACATTAATTACTGGAGTTCTTTCCTGCTTTGGATTCTTGCGGCTTATGCCGTATACTTCATGTTAAGAATCTCCAACGGAGGAAAAGTCAGCCTGGGCCTTGTGGTAAAGTATATGGCCATTGTCGGGGTGGCCCAGTGCGTCCTCGCACTGATGATTGATAACATCGGTCCTGTCAAGCGGGTCGTGGATGCCATTTTCGTCGGCGGCGATTATTATTCGCGTACTTTGCGGCTATATGGTATCGGCTGCGCCCTGGATCAAGGAGGATGTCGGTTGTCCGTCATACAGGTGCTCATCGCCCATCTGATTGGATCTGATAATAATATCCGCAGCGACAACCGACTCCTTGGCCGTTATCTCATAGCATTCATCGTGATCACTGTCGTGGGGTCGATGATCTCCAGAACCACCCTGGCAGGTTCTATCCTGGGACTTGTCTATATCGTCTTCTCTATCTTCATGCTGCATCGCGGCGGCTTTATCTCCAAACAACAGACCCGTTTGTTCCTGATCTTCTTGTTTTTGCTCATCGCAGCAATTACCTTCAGCATCGGGCTATATCGCATCAATGCCGCATTCCGGTCGTACATTCGCTTTGGATTCGAGGCCTTCTTCAACTGGGCAGAGACGGGAGAACTCCGTACCGGTTCCACAGACACGCTGCTCACCACCATGTGGATATGGCCGCACGACCCGCATGGCTGGACCATCGGTTATGGAAGAATCGGCGTTTTCGAATGGGGCACTGATGTCGGTTATTGTAATTTTACCCTGTATTGTGGCCTGATCGGAGTCGCCGTTTTCTCCCTGTTTTTCATTTACAACCATTTCTCTCTGGTCGGAAAATTCCGTTCATTCCTGCCACTCGCATTGGTCCTTACGGCTTTGACCTTTATCATCTGGGCGAAAGTGACTACTGATATTTTCTTCATAGATGCCCTGCTCTTCTGCATTGACGAAGACAAAAGTACTTCTGAAGAAATACCCGTTCCGAATCAGTGACATTCTCCTTCTCAAAAGACAAGATGCTCCCCTTGAAAGCGGTGTTGATCCTCATCATCGTCCTGGGGCACTTTGTCTATTATGCAAAAAGTCCTGTTTTCAGTCTTTTTCATGAACTTGGCACCTCCGCCGTTTCCATATTCTTCTTCATGTCAGGTTTTGGTTGTCTCCGTTCCTGGCAACTGAAGGGGCGGCACTATCTGGACGGTTTTTTCAAATCAAGAATCCTGGGCATACTCCTGCCGGCTATCCTATTCTGTGTACTCCACTCTATCTGGAAACGTGGCTTCGCGATACCTCCACAATATTGGTTTTTGTGGGTAATCCTGTTCGATTATTTGCTCTTTTGGTACTGCTACAGGTTTCTCCCCCCGACATGGCGGCTGCCCGTACTGCTGATCGGCAACATGCTTTTCATGGCTGCCACGATCTTCGCTGGGTTCGACCGCTGCTGGTGGATCTGCGGCCTGTCCTTTCCGACCGGATGTCTGTTCGCAGACATCGAAACGACCCTTGCAAAGTCCTGTGCTGAGAAGCCTTCCAGGTTCATTGCCTGGCTGATGGGAGGTATCCTTCTGTTCGCAGGTGCATACCTGACCCGAAAGCCATGGATCTGGCCTCTTTGCTATGTCGGTATCCCCTGGTCGCTTGCCCTGCTGGTTTGCGCGACCCCATTGGATTCATTGAAACTGCCCGTTCTGGGTTTTCTTGGATCTATTTCATACGAGATGTATCTCTCGCATGTCACGGTTCTTGAAGTATTACATCAGGTCCAGGCCGTTTCCGCCCATACCTGGACCTTTGTCCTGGCAGTTTTTGTTCTGACCATCGCCGTTTCTTTCGCAGCCCGCTGGTTGTGTTCTATGGTTCTTAGGAAATGAAACTCATCTATTGCATTGCTTCCGTCTACAACCCTGGCGGTATGGAGCGGGTCATGCTCAACAAGCTCCGTTGGTTCGCCAGACAGGGTGGATATGATCTGATGGTCGTGACTACAGACCAACAGGGGCGGGCTCCCTTCTATGAGTTTCCTCCCGAGGTGCAGATGATCGATCTTGGGATTAACTATTCCCTTGACAACAGGCGGGTACCTATGGCAAAAATCCTCAGTTATTTCCGTAAAAGGAGGGTTCACAAGGAAAAGCTGACGGAATTGCTGATGCGGGAACGCGCTGATATCGTGGTCTCGCTCTACCCTTCCGAATCTTCCTTTATTCCGGACATCCAGGATGGAAGCAAGAAGGTGCTTGAACTTCACTATAACAGGTTTTTCCGTCTACAGTACAACCGCAAAGGGTTGCTAGGACTGGCAGACCGCTACCGCATGCGGCAGGACGGGCGGATTGTCCGCAAGTTTGACAGATTCGTCGTGCTGACGCGAGAAGATGCAGGGTATTGGGGTGCCCTGCCCAACCTGGCAGTAATTCCAAATGCAGCCTTGCCGGTACCGGAAGCGATATATAACCCCGGGAGTCGGCGGGTAATCGCCGTGGGCCGTCTGGATTATCAGAAGGGTTTCGACCGACTGCTTGACGCGTGGGCGCTGATTCCCGATGAGGTGCGCGAAGGCTGGAAACTGGACATTTTCGGCCAGGGTGAATGGGAGCAGATGCTCCGGAAACAAATCGCCCGGCTTGGAATTTCTGATTCTGCCTCGATCATCCGTCCGACCAGCCGGATTTTCGAAGAATACGCCCGGAGTGCCTTCCTGGCCATGAGTTCCCACTTCGAAGGCTTGCCGATGGTCATGATTGAGGCGATGGCATGCGGACTTCCCGTTGTCAGTTTTGATTATCCTTGCGGGCCGAAAGACATCATCCTCAACCGAGAGAATGGCCTTATTGTGCCAGAGGGAGATGTCCGGGCACTGGCAGCTGCTATGGCAGAGCTGATGGCAGATACAGGACGCCGGCAGCACATGTCCGTGAAAGCGAGAGAAGTAACAAGAGTCTATTCCGAGGAGAACGTGATGACTTTATGGAAGCAATGCTTCGACAGTCTGACATGCAAATGACCGGCAACCGCGTGGACTTGCTCCGGGTCTTGCTGACGATTGGCATCGTGTGCCGACATGCCACCATGACGGGCCTGGCGGCCAGCACGGGAGCTTTCGACACCATCACGCAGGTAATGGTCTGGTTGACGGAGATTTGCGTCCCGTTATTCTATATCCTTTCGGGCTATCTGTTCTTCCGGAATGCGCCTTTGAATCCGCAACCCCGGTGGTTTCTGGGAAAATACCGTTCCCGCTTCTTCTCGCTGGTCATTCCCTACCTGATCGCCAACATTATTGCATGGGGATGCTATTTCTTTGCTACCAAGGAGATACCTTCCATGGTGTCCGGATTCTTCGGTGACAATTGGAAGAATCCGGTATTCGTGTTCTGGACCGGCCCGATCAACATGTCGCTCTGGTTCATCCGAGAGTTGATTCTTGTTGTGCTGCTCTCGCCGGCCGTCTATCTGCTGGCGCGTTATATGCGTATTTGGGGCGTGCTGGCCCTCGGTGTTCTGTGGGCTTGCAAAATCGGGCCTGCGCCGCTGTTCTTTTTCTCGATCGGCGCCTGTGAGGGCGTTTGGAAAATTGCACCGGTGGAGCGCTGGTTGATGGCTCCCAGCCGGGTAGACAACCGCTCCCGGGCATGGACTTATTTTGTCTATCTGTATCATTATCTGCTGATTGTGGGTATCAAGAAAGGCCTTGTCATGCTCCTTCATCCGCAAGGTACAATAGCCCTGTTGGGAATCTACCTGCTTAGCATCGTTCTGGTGCTCGGAGTGTTGACGCTGATATATGGTTTGATGCGGGCGATAATGCCAAGGGCGACCCGGTTTATCATTGGAGGGAAATAAGACTCCGGGACGAGCCCGGAATGACTATAAGATGAAATTGCTGCAAATCAACCCCGTGATCCGGGAGAACACCTCAACCGGCAAGATTATGCGCGAACTTGGTGAGTTGGCGCAGGACGCCGGCTGGGAGAGTTACATCGCCTATAGCCGGGCGCGGGATGGTGTACCACAACACAGTTCTCAGCTTATTCCGGTCGGAGGCCGGCTGGACCTGCTGATCCACTGGCTGGCCACGCGCCTGTTCGATGCCCACGGACTTGCATCTGAACATGCGACCCGGAGGCTGATCCGGAGAATTCACGAAATCGATCCTGATATCGTGCACATCCACAATGTCCATGGATATTTCCTCAACTATCCGTTGCTTTGCGATTTCCTCGCAGAGCGGGGCAAACCCGTTATCTGGACTGTCCATGACTGCTGGCTGTTCACAGGGCATTGCTACCATTATGCAGCCGTCGGGTGCAGTAAATGGCAGACACAATGCCACGACTGCCCGCAGAAAAGAGCTTTCCCGAAAAGTTGGATACTGGACCGGTCCAAGCAGAATTATGAACAGAAACGACATGCATTGACTGCCATTCCGAACATGACTCTCGTGACTGTCTCCGACTGGATGCGGCAGGAAGTGAGGAAGTCGTTCCTCCGCGATGTCCCCTGTCGGGTGATACACAATGGGATCGACCTGGAGGTTTTCCATCCCCGGACAGATGTCCGGATACGAAACCTATATGGAATCTCCACGGAGCATTATATCCTGGCCGTTGCCAGCATCTGGCTCCCGGAGAAGGGCATCGCAGACCTGGTCCGGCTGTCAAGTCTGCTGGCTCCGGATGAGGGATTGGTCATCGTGGGGCGAATCGCTGAGGAGCAGAAATCTTCCTTCCCGGCCAGCGTGACCTTCATCCCCCGTACGGATAATGCCGCCGCTTTGGCAGCACTCTACTCCGAGGCGCTTGCACTGGTCAATCCGACCTGGCAGGACAATTACCCAACTGTCAACCTGGAAGCCATCGCCTGCGGCACTCCGGTAATTACCTACCGTACCGGAGGCAGTGTAGAAGCCGTTACGAAACACACCGGCTTCGTGGTAGATCAGGGTGACACGGAAGGCTTGGCAGCATGCATCCGGGAGGTCCGATCCCAAGGGAAAGCGCAGTACTCCGAAGCCTGCCGGGGATATGCCCTGCAGCATTTTGAAAAAAAAGAACGTTTCCAAGATTATATCCAGCTCTATGAAAGTCTTGCAACTCGGTAAGTTCTACCCCATCCGCGGCGGTGTGGAGAAGGTGATGTGGGACCTCACCCGCGGGCTCTCGGCGCGCGGCACAGACTGCGACATGCTCTGCGCCACGCTTCCCTCCGACCCGGTGGATGAAGAGGACCGGGACCGTTGCTCCCAGACACCGGACGGGCGTGAAATCCGCTTCAATGACCACGGCCGGGTAATCTGTGTCCCTGCGTCAGCCAAGAGGGCCGCCACCATGCTTTCCCCAGCCATGGTCCGCTGGATGCGTCGCCATGCAGCGGAATACGACTTGATACACATCCACCATCCTGACCCGATGGCAGCGCTGGCCCTCTGGCTGAGCGGATACAAGGGGCCGGTGGTTCTCCACTGGCACAGCGACATCCTTTCGCAAAAGTTCCTGCTCGCCCTCTACCGCCCGCTCCAGCGTTGGCTGGTCCGCCGTGCCGACCGGATTCTCGGCACCACGCCCGTCTATGTCCGGGCATCTCCGGACCTGCAAGGATTCCAGGACAAGGTCGGATACGTTCCCATAGGCATCGAACCGGTCATTTTCAAAGAAAATGAGGTCAGAACACTGCGCAATCGTTACCCGAAAGAGAAAATTGTTGTATCTTTGGGGCGGCTTGTGCCTTATAAGGGCTATAGCTCATTGATAGAAGCGGCTTCCCTGCTGGGAGAGGGCTATCATATCCTCATCGGCGGGATGGGTCCTTTGCGGGAGAGCCTGCAGGCGCAGATTGACGCGTTGGGGCTGCAAGAGCGGGTAACATTGCTCGGATATGTAGCCAATGAGGATGTCCCGACCCTGTTCGGCGCCTGCGACGTGTTCGTGCTTAGCTCCGTGATGAAGACGGAAGCCTTCGGCATTGTGCAGATCGAAGCCATGTCCTGCGGCAAACCGGTGGTAGCCACGCGCATCCCGGGCTCAGGCACGGCATGGGTCAATGAACACGGCGTGTCCGGACTCAACGTTGCGCCCGGGGATGCTGTTGCGCTTGCAGATGCGGTCCGGCAGATTTGTGCGAATGAGCAGACATACAGGGACTTTTCCGGAGGTGCCCGGCAACGGTTCAATACGTTGTTCACCTCCGACAGAATGATTGATAAGATATTGAATGAATATGAAACACTTTGCTAAATGGCTGATGCTGGCGGCCCTGGTGCTGCCGGTTTCCTGCACGACGCCGGCCCGTCTCGCCTACCTTCGCGACATGGAGTATGATACGCCCTACTTGGCCATGCCTGCTCCTGAGCTTCGACTGCAGGTAGAGGACAAAGTCAATATCCAGGTTTTCAGTACCGAAGAGGACCTTGCCAAGCCATTCAACGCGGGTAGCGGCGTAATCGACGGCTCCGGACAGACTTTAGGCTCTTCCAGCAGCTATACCATCGACAAGATGGGCAATATCGACTTCCCGGTGCTCGGCACCCTCCATCTTGAAGGCAAGACACTCAATGAAGTCAAGAACGATATCGCCAACGAAATCGTCCGGCTCGGCTACATCCGCGAGCCTCTCGTCAAAGTAGAGATGGAGAATTTCACTATCACCGTCATCGGCGAGACCGGCCAGAGCGTGATGCCCGTCCAGGGCAACAGCATCAACATCCTCCAGGTGCTCGCCCGTTCGGGCGGCACCACGGAACGATCAAAGATTCCCGACGTCATGGTCATCCGCACCGAAGAAGGTGAACGTGTTGCGCACTCCATCAACCTCCAGTCGAAGAGTCTGTTCGACTCGCCCGTGTTTTACCTGCAACAGAACGATGTCGTTTACGTCAAGCCGCGTGGATTGCGCCAGTCTTCCACATTGTCTGCCATCATGACTGCCTTGACTCCTTTAATCACACTGGGTTCTACCCTTACTACCCTTCTCATCATAACCACCAAGATGTAGTATGAGCAATATTCAGAAAAATAGCCACAACGAACAGATCAACTTGGTTGACCTGTTCTTTTACCTGCTGAGTCATTGGTACTGGTTCCTGATCTGTGCCGGCTTGGCTTTGGGCTATGCCTGGTATAAGTATTCAAAGAGCCCGCTGCTCTATCAGGGGAATGTCACGGTCATCATCAAGGATCCGAGCAACAGCACACGCTCGGTCCGCATGGACAACTATAGCAACATCATCAATACTGTCAGCATGTCCAACGAGATGCTCCAACTGCGTTCCAAGTCGATGATGTCCGAAGTCGTCCGCTCGCTCGATGCCGATGTAAATTATCTGGTCCACGAGAAACTTCGCGACATAGAACTCTACCGCAGTTCTCCTGTACGCATCTTCTTCTCCCGCGAAGAGGGGGATGATCCCGGATCCTTCTCGATCAAAGTGACACCGCTGGACACCAAAACCCTGCGGCTCGAAACCGCAGCCGGAGAAGTCTCGACCATCGCCCTGGATGACACCGTTGCCATCGGACGCGGACGGGTGGTCTTCCAGCCAACGGCTGCCTACAATGCATCCGCCATCGGCAAAGAGATTCGGATCCAGAAACTTCCCGTCGCAGCTGCAGCCTCCGGATTCCTCTCCCGACTCATGATCGACCAGGAACAGAATGTCCTGTCCCTTTCCCAGCAGGATTTCAATATCCAGCGTGCCTGCGACCTGCTCAGTACGCTTATTGAGAAATACAACGAAGACGCCATCCGGGAGAAAAACCGGGTTGCCGTCAACACCGCCGCCTTCATCAATGACCGTCTGGTCATTATCCAGGATGAATTGGGAGCCGTTGAAGACAATCTTGCAGCATTCAAGAGCTCACAGCGCATCATGAACGTGGATGAAGCGGCATCGCGCTACCTCAACGAAAGTCGGACATACAATGCTGAGATCGTCCAGGTGGAAACCCGGATTTCGTTGGCGGAGTATCTGCGTGACTACATTCAGGGATCTGCCGGTTCGTATGAGATGATTCCGGTCAATACGGGTCTGAACGATTCCAACGCTGACAATGCTATTAACCAGTTCAACGAGTTGATCCTGCGGCGCGAGAAACTGGTGGCCGCCTCCAGTTTGTCCAGCCCGGCTGTCAAACAGATCGAAGGCAATATCGCATCTTTGCGGCAGAATATCCTTGGCATCGTGCAAAACCTGCTGACCAGCCTCAACGTGCAACGCCAGGATCTCTCCACCCAGGAGAACTCCTCCATCCAGAAGTTCACGGCCATGCCTGCCAAGGCCAAACAAATGCTCAATATCGAGCGTCAGCAACAAATTAAGGAGCAGTTGTATGTCTACTTGCTCAACAAACGCGAGGAAAATGCCCTGACGCAGGCCATGGCGGACAACAATGCCCGTATGGTTGACGCACCGGAGGGGTCCTGGGCGCCGGTCTATCCGAAGCGGAACAGGATGTTGCTGCTTGCCCTTCTTGTGGGTCTGCTGCTTCCTACCATTATTCTGTTACTGAGCCTGTTCCTCGACACGAAGATCCGCTCCCGCAAAGAGATTGAGGAGTTGGTTTCCGTCCCTGTCCTGGCAGAGATTCCGCTGGATGCATCGGCCAAGAAGAAGAACAAGAGGAGGTCTCACTCAAAAAAGAGAAAGAAGAAAAAGGCTGTCGAAGAAGAGGCTGAGTCCCCGATTGTATATGATCCGGATTCAAAGGGCATCTTTACTGAAGCCCTTCGCATGATGTGCACCAATCTCGATTTTATGAAGCCGGAAGGTGTGGAACGGCCGGTCGTAGCCCTTACGTCATTTGCCGTGTCTGCCGGTAAGACCTTCCTCACCGCCAATATCGCCCGCTGTCTGGCAGACGCCAAGAAACGCGTCATCCTTCTGGACCTTGACCTCCGCAAGCGCACCATCTCCAAAGCCTTCGGTCTCAAGCACAAGACCACCGGCCTGTCCAACTATTTGTACTCAGACCGCGTCCAGCTCCAGGATATCATACACAAAGATGTCGCAGAAGGCGTTGATTTCGTACCTGCCGGCCACATTCCGCCGAACCCCACCGAATTGCTGAATCGTAAGCGGTTTGACGAGTTAATCGACGAATTGAAGAAAGACTATGATTATATCCTGTTCGACAGCGTCCCTGTCAATGTTGTTGCCGACCCGATGATTATCAGTCGCGTCGTGGACATCAACTTGTTCGTGCTCCGCAGCGGCCAGCTCGACCGGCGCATCATGCCGCAACTCGATGAACTTCAAGAGAGCGGCCGTCTCAAGAACCTGGCTATCATCTTCAATGGTTCTGAACTCAGACGCGGTCTCGGTTACGGAGCGTATGGCTACGGATATGGTTATGGCTACGGATATGGCTATGGTTATGGCTATGGATATGGATATGGTTACGGAGAAAACGACAATTAGGACATGACGATTGCAGTAGACTTCGACGGAACCATCGTCGAACACAAATTTCCTGAAATCGGCAAGGAAAAGCCCTTTGCCATCGATACGCTCCTGCAACTACAGGAGGAAGGTAACAGACTTATTCTTTGGACATCCCGGGAAGGCGAACTCCTCGAGGCAGCAATTAATTACTGCCACGAGCGGGGACTGGATTTCTATGCAGTCAACAGCAATTCACCCCGCGGCGCCCTGTTTACCGGCAAGGCTTGCACCAAATTGATCGCGGATGTCTACATCGACGACCGCAACATCGGCGGTCTGCCCGACTGGGGCACGATGTACGAAATCATCTGTGAGAAACGTGCCCGCCACCACCGGATGCGAAGGAAGAAAAAGTCTTTCTGGTATCGGATTTTCAAGAAATAAATCTCAATAACGATTCCCTGTCAGGACGCCCAAGGTTTTGGGCGTCCATTTTTTCATCAAGGCGAAGAGAGCGAGGCAGATACCGACAGCAATACCGGTCTTGACGAATAGGACAAGACACTTGCCTGCTGCACTTGTGAACGGCAGGAAATGCAAAGTGATATAGTGGGCGATGTCATGCAGGATCAATATGCCATGGGAAGCGTAGACAAAGAAACTGGACGCTGACAGAAAGCCACTTGTGCGTGCGCATCCGGCTTCCAGCAGAGAGGATGCAAGATTGACTACGGAAATGGTTCCGGCCAGGACGAACAGATACTTGATATACCAGTACAATTGGGGATGCTCTCTATAGGTAAACGTAATCAAGGCAATCCCGACTCCGCAAAGTAAGTACGCCAGCCACTTAGCCTTAGAGAAAACCTGGAGGAAATCAATGGAACACAGGCGGAAATAGGCACCCAGCATGAAGAAAAACAATCCTTCAAAATCCCGTGAGCCGGTCAAACCAAATACAACAAACGACAAAGCCAGACCCCAGAACCTGCAGTACTTGACGAAGAAAAATACTAGTGGCGAAAGAGCCACAAATACAATCAAGTCACGGATAAACCAAAGCGGATAATCGATTGGGCAGCCATATGTTGACGCCCAGAAGATATTGAGCCAGCCATTGTCACGAAGCGATTCCGCCAGTGATAGAGGGACAACATCAGCATTGAAGCAGGCGCGCAGCCAGCCATAGCCAAAACCAATCACTAACGCAAGGACATTCCACAACAAATACGGGACCAGCAACGTCCGGCATCTTTTCTTAATCTTGCCCAACCAGACCTGCGTACTCCATCCCTCCATATCCCCAAAAAACAGAAAGCTTGAAAAAAGGAAGAAACACGGTACCGCTATCCGGCAGATACCTTGCGAAAAGATAATCCGCAAGGTTCCGTAAAGGTCTGATTCATACACGCCAGTCGTACTCTCACCAGCATGCAACAAGACAACAGCCACTGCGAGAGGGAAGCGGAGCCCGTCAATCACCCGTGACTGCCGGGGCGTAATAACAGATGCCATATTGATACAAAGTTAGCAATTGCGGGCTTTTATTGAAAAATTTTTCCGAAATTTGTTTGTTTATGACTTTTGCGCACGAGATGAGGACCTTTCAGCAACTGAAACGATTGAGCAAACAACCCTGTGGAGATTATCCGCAGGTGAAGATGGCCCTGCTCGGCGACAGTGCCACGCAGTTCCTTGCCACTGCCCTCAAAGGTGAAGCTCAGGACAGAGGGCTTTCCTTGAGCCTGTTCGAGGCCGAATTCAACCAAGTGGAGCGGCAGGTTTTAGACCCTACCTCGGACCTCCACGCCTTCGAAGCGGAGTATATCGTGGTCTTCCAGTCCTCTCATAAACTCCTGGAAAAGTTCAGCCTTACAGAAGCGGACAAGCGGGCTTCGCTCGCAGACGCGCGGCTGGACTTTGTCCGCACGCTCTGCGCCGCGGTGCCGGGGAAAGTCATTTACTTCAACTACCCCGAGATCGGTGACGGCGTTTTTGGCAGCTACCAGAACCGCGTGGAGGCCTCCTTCGTCTACCAGACGCGAAAACTCAACCTCGGTCTGATGGCCCTGAGTCAGGAGTGTCCCAACCTCTTCATCTGCGACCTCGCTGAACTGCAGGCCAAGCTGGGGCGGGATTTCTGTTTCGACAGCAGCGTCTATGTGAGCACGGAAATGCTCCTCAGCCTGGATGCACTCCCCTATGTCGCGTCGCGGACACTTGATATTGTCTGTGCCATCCGCGGCTCCTTCAAGAAATGCCTCATCCTCGACCTTGACAATACCCTCTGGGGCGGTGTCGTGGGTGATGATGGCTGGGAGAACATCCAGATTGGTCATGGGCTCGGCATTGGCAAGGCCTTCTCGGAGTTCCAGCAGTGGATCCGCAAGCTCAAGGACCGCGGCATCATCCTCTGCGTGTGCAGCAAGAATGACCAAGACAAGGCCCGGGAACCCTTCGAGAAGAATCCCGAGATGGTACTTCGTCTGGACGACATCGCGGTCTTCATTGCCAACTGGAACACGAAAGTCCAGAACATCCGCACCATCCAGCAGATCCTCAACATCGGGTTCGACTCGATGGTCTTCCTGGACGACAACCCCTTCGAACGCAACATGGTTCGGGAAGGCATCCCGGAGCTCTGTGTCCCAGAACTGCCCGAAGACCCGGGTGACTTCCTGGAGTACCTCTATGGACTGAACCTCTTCGAGACCGCCTCCTTTTCCTCGGCCGACAAGGACCGCACGAAGCAGTATCAGGTTGAAGCCAAGCGTGCCAGTTCAGCCCTCTCGTTCGCCAACGAGGCAGACTTCCTCAAGTCGCTGGGGATGGTCAGCGAGGTGCGGGGCTTCGATGGTTTCAACACCCCACGCGTGGCGCAGCTCTCCCAGCGGAGCAACCAGTTCAACCTCAGGACAATCCGATACACAGAGGACGATGTGCGCCGGATGGGCACCGACCCGCACTACCAGTGCTTCTCTTTCACACTTGCCGACAAGTTCGGCGACAACGGCCTGATTTGCGTGGTCATCCTTGAGAAGAAAGATATCGAGACCCTGTTCGTCGACACCTGGTTCATGAGTTGCCGCGTGCTCAAACGTGGGATGGAGGCTTTCACGCTCAATACGTTGGTGCAGTACGCACGTGACCACGGCTTTAAGCGCATCGTCGGTGAATACCTTCCCACGGCCAAGAACGGAATGGTCGCGGAGCACTATCCGCGTCTCGGCTTCTTGCCGCTGTCGGAGGCACCGGGCCGGTTATTCGAACTGAAAGTGAATGATTATCAAGCGATAGAGTGTTATATTGACAAGAAATAAGCCCTATGCAAAAAGAAGAATTACTCCTCCAGATCCAAGATATCTTCCGCGATATCCTCGATGACGAAGAGATCGTGCTGACAGAAGCCTCAACGGCCGATAACGTGGAGGGTTGGGACTCCCTGACCCATATCCAGTTGATTGTGGCCATCGAGAAAAAGTTCAAGATCAAGTTTACCTCCAAGGAGATCCTTTCCTGGAAAAATGTCGGAGAACTCGTAGACAGCCTCGCTTCGAAACTCGCCTAAGGACATGAGTTTCAACTCGCTTCCCTTCCTGCTGTTCTTCGTCGCCGTCTTCACCCTATACTGGTTTCCGCTTAGGGAGAAGACGAAGGCCCAGAACGTCCTGATCCTGCTGGCGAGCTGGTTCTTCTACGGCTATGCCAGCCTAAAGATGCTGCCACTCCTGGTCGGGGCGACGCTTGTCTTCTACGGGATCGGTCTCTGGCTGAAGGGCTGCAAGTCGGAGCGGGGAGCCGCCTGGATCAGTGCCTTAGGCGTTATCTTAGGCATCGGGTTGTTGCTGTATTTCAAGTACTTCAATTTCTTCATCGAATCTTTCGCGGGTTTGTTCGGTGCCCTCGGGCTGCAGACCAACTGGCACACGTTCAACATCATCCTGCCGCTGGGGCTCAGTTTCGTGACCTTCAAGCTGATCAGTTACTGCGTAGAAATCCGGCGAGGCCGGATCGAACCGGAAACGGATTTCGTGGCCTTTGCGGCCTACGTAGCCTTCTTCCCCTGCCTGTTGTCCGGGCCGATCGACCGGCCGCAATTCCTGGGGCAGTTGCACAAGACCCGGACCTTCGACTATGACTTGTCGGCAGAGGGCATCCGCCAGTTCCTCTGGGGCCTCGCGAAGAAGGTTCTGATCGCCGACCGCTGCTCTTACGTGATCGATCCGGTCTGGGAGAATCTCGGAGAGGCTTCCGGCAGTTCGCTGCTGATGGCAGCACTGCTGTACTCCTTCCAGATGTACACCGACTTCTCCGGCTACTCCGACATGGCTATCGGCACCGGTAAGTTGCTGGGTTTCCGGGTAACGCGCAACTTCAATTATCCATTTTTCGCAACCAATGTCGCCGAGTATTGGAGGCGCTGGCATATGTCCCTGACCTCCTGGCTTACAGACTATGTTTTCATGCCGCTGAACGTCCGTTTCCGCGACTGGGGTCAGTTCGGGATGATTCTCGCCATCATCATCAATATGGTCCTGGTAGGCCTCTGGCACGGCGCCAACTGGACCTTCGGCGTCTTCGGTCTCTACCACGGCCTGCTGTTCATCCCGCTGATCCTTTCCGGAGCATTCGCCAAGAAGCACAAATTGAAGGCGGCCTGGCTGGGGCTTCCAAAACTCTCCGACCTGGGCGGCATGGTGCTGACCTTCCTGCTTGTAACCCTGGGTCTTGTCGTCTTCCGCGCGGAATCCGTGGGACAGGCCTGGCAGTTCATTAGCGGAATGGCACATCCGGAGACACTCAAAGGCTTCTACCTCTTCTTCCTCCACCCCGACTTCCGGACCAAAACGATCCTTATCGTCGCCCTGATGGTCGTGGAGTGGTACAACCGCACGGTCGAGTTCCCGCTGGTGCCGCTGAAAGACCGCCACTGGACAGTGCGGTACGCTGTATATCTCGGCTTGATCTGCCTGCTGGTCATGCTTTGGGACAAGAATCTAACCTTCCTGTACATTGACTTTTGAAACGGTTTGCCTTTAAGTTCTTTGCCGTCCTGGCTGTGATCCTTCCGGTAATTGCTTATTACAACTGGAAGGTGGCCCCAAACGTTTCCGGCGCTCTGGGTGTGCTGGATCTGGTTCCCTATGGACAAGAGTTTGGCCTGAATGTCGGGCACATGGTCGATGAGCATAATGATTCGCTCTGCACAACGCAGATTCACGACTTCTCCGCCATCAAGGAGTTCCCCATCGTGACCATCGGCGACTCGTTCAGCAACCAGGGCCTGTATTCCTACCCGCATTTCCTTGGGCGGGACTATGGTTTCAAGGTCGGCAATATCGAGCGCAGGATGTTCTATGCACCGGTCCAGGATTATCTGTCACTACTTAATGCCGGAGCTTTCGTGCCGGGGCAGACCGTCATCGTGGAGATTGTTGAGCACTATTATGTGTGGCGCTTGGCCTGGTTAGATTTCGACAGCACGCAATACTCGGAACTGTGCCCCATCGTGCCCGGCGTTTACAAGAAAGACCTCCTCTCCGAGACAGCCCGGTGGGTGCGGCTGTCAATAGGGTACAACAATCCTGTCAAAAAGTTTAAGTTGAATAAAGACTGCTTCTCCCACCCCACCCGGGCGCGGCAGTTGCACGTATATCGTGAAGAAATGAGTTTCCTTGAGATCTCTGACGATCTGGTCACCCAGGCACTCGCAAACTTGAAACGTCTGCAGGAACTGTCGACCGAGAAAGGCGTGAATATGTACTTCTTGATCTGTGCCGACAAGTATGATTCCTATGAGCCCTGGGTCGAGGGCGACCACCCGGTGTGCCACATCCTGGATCGCCTGCCGCAGGATGACCATATCATTGCCATGACTCCTTACATCCGGGAGATGATTGCCGAAGGTATCCTCGACGTCTATGCAATCAACGACGGCCACGCCTCTACCCTCGGCGCCGCCCGATGCGCCGAGGTCCTGGCGGAAGCAATCGGGAAGACAGTTGAGTAGCCCTAACGGCCCCATTCCCCTGTCAAAGAACCGGCATTTTTAAAAAAAGTGTCGGTTTTTTGAAAATTTTGGTACTATGTATTGCAAGGTATTAGAAATTTTATATATCTTTGCAGTGTCAAAGTTCTATATAAAATGAAAAAGGTATTGAACATCAGTCTCGGAAACAGAAGTTTCACGATTGAAGAGGACGCCTATAAGCGTCTCAAGGATTATCTGGAGCATTTCCGCACGCGCCTGGCGCAGCAGTCGGGCGTGCCCTTCACGCAGAATGCGGAGGTGATGGAGGACCTCGAGTCCCGCATCGCCGAACTCCTCCTCCAGGAGGTCGGCACGGACGGACGCGTGGTCAACCTCAGCCTCGTCGAGCGCATCACCGGCCAGCTCGGGATGCCGGACGGCGCGCCGGAGCGCCCGGCGGCATCCGAAGCGCCCGCCGGGGCCGAGGAGCCGCAGATCCGCAAGAAGATCTACCGCGACTACGACAACCGCCGCATCGCCGGCGTGTGCGCCGGCCTGGCGACCTATCTCGACATCGACGTCGTGCTGGCGCGCGTGCTGATGCTCGTGGCGCTGATTGCCGGCACAGCCGGATTCTGGATCTACGTAATCTGCTGGATTGCCATCCCCAAAGCCGTCACCGCGACGCAGAAGTGCGAGATGCACGGCCTGCCCGTCACCGCCGAGAACCTCGCGCGGTTCGCCACCACCACCAAATCGAAGTAGCGTATGGAGAACATTGCAGACAACATCCGCGCACAGATGCGGAAGGGGATGCTCGAATACTGCATCCTCTCGATCCTCAACAAGCGTGAGGCCTATGCCTCCTCGATCATCGAGGAACTCAAGACCGCGGGGATGATCGTCGTCGAAGGCACGCTCTATCCTCTGCTGATCCGCGAGAAGAACCAGGGGCTGCTCTCCTACCGCTGGGAGGAGTCCACGCAGGGTCCGCCCCGCAAGTACTACGTCATCACCGACAAGGGCCGCGAGCAGCTCACCGAAATGGACGCCGCCTGGCGTGAACTCATGGACACCATCGACACCATCAAACGCGTATGAAAGAAGTAGAAAAGGTCAGCCTGGGCGGATACGCCTTCACGCTGGACACGGACGCCGCCACCCTGGCCGGCGAGTACCTCGACGAACTCGGACGGCACTATGCCGGCCGCGAGGGCGGCGCCGAGATCCTCGAAGGGATCGAGGAGCGGATGGCCGAGCTGCTGCAGGAGAAATGCGGGCGCGAGGGCGTGGTCTCCCGCGCCGCCATCGAGGGAATCATCGCGATCCTCGGCCGGCCGGAGGAGATCGAGGCCGCCGGCGATGAGCCGGCAGGCCCGGGGGCGGAGTCCGGCGCGGCGAAGGAGGAGAAACCCCGGCGCAAACTCTACCGCGACGTGTCCGACAAGGTGGTCGCGGGGGTGTGCAGCGGGCTGGGAGCTTATTTCCAGACGGACAAAGTGTTCTTCCGGCTGCTCTTCGCCATCGGCACGGCGGTCACGTTCTTCGGCATCGGCTGGCACCGGGGCTTCACCGTGTCGCTGCAGCTGATCTTCCCGGTCCTGTACGTGATCCTCTGGATCTGCATGCCGCCGGCACGGACCGTCCGCCAGCGCTGGGAGCAGCGCGGCGAGGACGGGACGATCCTCGGCATCCAGCAAAGCATCGAGAGTGGCGCCCGGGAGGTCGGTGAGGCCATCCAGGCAGTCAGCAAGTCCAACGCCTGGGGCGAGATCGGGCGAATCGTCGAGAAACTCGTCGGGCTGGTCCTGCTGATCGTAGGATTCGGCGGACTGTTCGCCGGTGGGGTGGCCGTGTTCGGCTCCGGCGCCCTGCGCCACCAGGGCTGGCTGTCGGGCGAGCGGGGTTTCCTCGGCCTGGGCCGGCTCTACAACGAGGGCATGTCGGAACTCTACAGCGAGGCGCCGGCCGTAGCCGACGCCATCTCCCAGCCCTGGGTGCAAGGTCTGCTGCTGATGGTGGCCTTCCTCCCCTTCCTGGGCATCCTCTACGGCGCCCTGCAAATGCTCTTCGGCTTCAAGTCGCCGAAGTGGCATCCCGGGCTCGTGATCTTCATCCTCTGGCTGCTGTCGATCATCGCCGCGGGGATCCTGATCGCCACGGGCGTGGTCTCCACGGAGTGGCTTACAATCTGACCAGGCCGAGGCCGGGGGCGTCCGGTAGCGTGATGCGCCCGGCCTGGACCGTCATCCCGCGGAAACGGTCGTTGGTAATCAGCAGGTTACCATCCAGGTCCGCAAAATCCGCAAGCGGCGAGAGGTGGGCTGCAGCCGTGACGGCGCAAGACGTCTCGGTCATGCAGCCCACCATCACGCGCATCCCCTCCGCCCGGGCGTAAGCGGCCATCTTCCAGGCTTCGCGCATACCCGTGCATTTCATCAGTTTGATGTTGATACCGGTGTAGGCGCCCTTGATGGACGGGATGTCCGCAAGGCGCTGGATGGCCTCATCGGCAAAGACTGGCAGCGGGCTATGCTCCGTGATCCAGGCGATATCGTCCAGGCGCTCCTTGGGCATGGGCTGCTCGACCATCACGACGCCGTGCTCCTGCAGCCAGAAGATCTCGTCGAGCGCCTGCTGGCGGTCGGTCCAACCCTGGTTGGCGTCGACCGCGATGGGAAGCCGGGTGATCTCGCGGATGGTGCGGATCATCTCGTAATCATTGTCCAGGCCCACTTTGACTTTCAGGATATTGAAACGGTCGGCGCACTCGCGGGTCTTCTCGCGCACGACCTCCGGGGTGTCGATGCCGATGGTGAAAGTGGTGTCGGGCGCCTTGGCGGCGTCCAGCCCCCACAGGCGCCACCACGGCTGGCCCAGGAGCTTGCCCACGAGGTCATGCAGGGCGATGTCCACAGCCGCCTTGGCGGCCGTGTCGCCCGGCGACAGGCTGTCGACGTAGGCGAGGATATCTTCCAGCTGGAAGGGGTCGGCAAACTGCGCCAGGTCGACCTTCTGCAGGAAGGCGCAGACGCTCTCCACCGTCTGGCCGAGGTACGGGGGCATCGAAGCCTCGCCGTAGCCCACGAAACCGTCGTAGTGGATCTCGACCTGCACGTCCGGCGTCGTGGTGCGGGAATAGGAGGCCACGGTGAAGGTGTGCGCAAGCTGGAGCTCATAGGGTTCCCAGCTGAGCTGCATCCGGGCTTTGCCGCCGACTTTGTAGGGTCTCGGCGCCAGGGCCGGTGCGCAGCCGGCGCCCAGCAGCGCCGCGCCGGCGCCAGCTGCTCCGGCCGTCTTGAGGAATTCTCTTCTTTTCATCCCTCAAAAATACTAATTTTGCAGAAAAGAATCTACGATCATGTCCCATACTGTCCGTAAGAATTATCCCGTGACCGGGATGGGCTGCGCCGCCTGCGTGGCCCGCGTCCAGAAGGCGCTCCAGCAGAGCGCCGGCGTCCGCGAGGCAGAGGTCAGCCTCGCCTCCAACTCCGCCCGGATCGACTACGACCCGCAGCTCACCTCCCCCGCCGCCCTGCGCCAGTGCGTGCAGGACGCCGGCTACGACCTCATCGTCCCGGAAGAGGACGAGGAGGATGGCTCAGACCTAAGCGAGGAGGAAGCGCTGGCGGCGCGGGCGGAGGAGGCGCAGCAAAGCGCCTACAGCGCCTTGCGCCGCGACGCGCTGCTCGCCATCCTGCTGGCCATCGCCGTGATGGCCGTAGGGATGGCCGCGCCGGATTTCCCCGGCAAGGGATGGGTGCTGGCCGCCCTGGCCGCCGTCAGCGTGGGCTGGTGCGGACGGCGCTTCTTCGGCGTGGCCTGGAGGCAGGCGCGCCACGGCCACGCCGGGATGGACACCCTCGTGGCCCTGTCGGTGGGTATCTCCTTCCTCTTCAGCCTGTTCAACCTGCTCTTCCCGCAGGTGTGGACCTCACGCGGGCTGGAGGCGGGCCTCTATTTCGAATCCTCGGCGATGATCGTCGCCTTCATCCTGCTTGGACGGCTGCTGGAGGAGCGCGCCAAGCACCGCACCACGCAGGCGGTGCGCGCACTCATCGGTTTACAGCCGGCGCGGCGGGATGTCCGCCGGGGCGAGCTCGTGGAAGTGCTCCCCGGTGAGAGGATCCCGG